>Ga0209246_10000092_pt1 | contig 38979 bp, 33 predicted proteins | sample LauGreSpBDMM15SN_2_FD_187560 | JGI IMG/M metagenome (GOLD analysis project Ga0209246, IMG submission 187560) | Freshwater lake microbial communities from Lake Michigan, USA - Sp13.BD.MM15.SN (SPAdes) (version 2) | ecosystem: Environmental > Aquatic > Freshwater > Lake | place: Lake Michigan...
CGATTCCATGACCAAAACAACCAACAGCAGTGCAAGACCGCTTGTGCAAGACCGCCGAGAGTTTACAGGTAGCAATACCTTTGCACGATGGGTAAACGGCAACTATGTAGTCTATTCATATGGACTGCATTTCCCTATCTTTGTGTGGTGTGCGTTTGATGCCGAGTGGTATCAGAACTCAGATAAATACAGTGCTACTACATCAAAGCACAAAACTCAACTACACCCGTGGTTTGAGTGCAAATCTCTTAATACCAACGAACTCCAAACCCTAATCAATAAAACCTATGCCTAAATACCTAGTTACCGAAACGCTCTATGTAGAATTTGCTATTGAAGCAGAAACCGCACAGGAAGCACAGGATAAATACATGAACGCTTGGGTTAAGCAGTTCATTACTAAGAATGAAATCAAGGTTAACAACGGAGAAAACCTCACTGTCCGTCAGAATATTGATGGACGGCTTGTTGAAGTTGAACTTGACCCCCCCCACCCTGAGTCCTTAGATTGATTCCATGAGCAAACTAAACGAGAAAGGCGATAAGCAATTCGATGAAGGCGAGTTTCTTGATGACACTCAGTTAGATATCAGAGACGCACTAGATGCAATCATGATGATTGAAGGCGGGTGTAATCACTCTGCTATGATTAGTTGTTATCAACTTCTTATTGATACAGGTATTATCCATACCTTGCAGGGTTCTCATCAGCGAACCGCACAAAACCTGATTGATGGTGGCTTCTGCCATCGACCATCTTGACACCCCCCTCCCTCCCTCAGTAAAACGAATTCCTCAACCCCAACCCAATACTACCATATGTCCCTCAATTGGAAAATGCCTGACGAGTTTCACAAGAATAAAAAGCACCTGATGTATAAGAACATCAAGGATGACGATTCTGCTGATGTGCAGGTCGAACTTGAATGCCTTATTTTCAGTACTATGCACATCCAGCATAACCTGACAGGCGAAATGACCGAAGAAGTCCTTATTGAAATTGAGCGTAGGCTTAATCTCCTTAAAGGTATCGGCTGTCTCATGTCTTACTCCCTGTTTGATGGCACGAATCATCGTACTATCCATACTAATCTTGAATCCGTAATCCGCTATTGGGGTCTGGATACTAATGTCTCTCACTTGTCCCGCACTGCGTGGAATAAGCGATTCATTAAGATGAGTGAAATCCGTCCCTATGAATTCAAGTATACTGTTCAGGAAGCCAAAGAAAACATCGCCAAGAGTGATGTTACTCAGGCTGACCGAATCATGGCAGAGATGATGGAAGCCAAGGCCAAGGCTGAAACCGCCGAACTTGACACCCCCCCTGCTGAATCGGCATAACGAATTCCTCAACCCCAACCAATACAACCCATGAGTAATAACAAACTAACTGAAATGATTGATGCACTGCAAATCCCTGACACTATCACGGCAAAAGATTACCCTGCGGTAAACTTTAAGATTGATGGTAATGTGTTCAGCGTGATTGGTGCTGTATCCAAAGGCTGGCGTAAGGTAGACAAGCAGGTGGCTGACCGCATCTCCGCTGTTGTTAATGAACACGCCGAAGATTACGAACAGGCACTTGGTTTCCTGCTGGCTATTAGCCAAGTCGAATACGGAGATTCTGACGATGAATAATCCCGCACTGCGTGAGGTGTTAGACCTCCTGTACAAAATCAAAATTCGTTCAAAGCGTCTTTCTGAATCTACCCAGAACGCCTCTCAGGAGTCTCTTGATAAGTTATTCTCTGATGCAGTAGATAGTTATTGGGCTCTTAATACTATAATTGAAGAGCAGGAGAAGGCCGAAGACAAGGGTGTTGACACCCCCCTCCCTCCATCGGCATAAGAAGTCCATGCCCCTCAACCCCACAACGCTCCGTGAAATTCAAGACTTCATCTGCATGAAGTACAGGTACACTGAAATAGAAGAAGATGCTCAGTATCGTGTAGCCGCAGGATACTATGCTCAACTATTCGATATCTATGAAAGCGGTATCGTGGAAGATGAAGAAATCGAACGCATGCTCGCAAATCGTAGGTGGGAAGTAGAAGCATATGCAGAAGAGCGTGGATGGACTCTCGATAGGGACTTCACCTATCCTGAGCAGTCCAAGGCTGGCAGATTCAATCTAGTATCCGCATTAAAAGATGCGTATCCCAGAGATGAATGGACACGCTCCTTTCCCGAATCTTGACACCCCCCTCCCTCCAACCATAAAACGAATTCATCAACCAACACATGACATATTCATTCACCATCGGCCCTAATCCTGTTAAGCGTGGCAAAGCGTGGGTCATACAGATATTTAATATCCGTAATCAACTCGATTCAGAGATGCACTTTAAATTAAAGCGTGATGCACAAGGCTTTATTAATGGGTGGCATGAATGCGTTGAAGCCAACACTCGCTATGTTCCCCCCTTAACTTGACACCCCCCTCCCTCCAACCCTAAAACCAAATCCTATGACCACCGAATCCAAGAAAGTTTACTTCACCCTCACTACCACCTATCTCTCTTGGGATAGCGTGAACAGCGAGAAGATTGTCGGCAGTTCGCATATCAATCACTATGCGTCTGCTACGGAACTCCTGACCCGCCTTGCGGATGTTCCTGAAAAGTTCAACAGCGTGGGCTATAACTACCACCGCACTGAGGTTACCACCTATGGCCTGTGGTCGCACCGCATTGAACTCGCTGATATCTTTGAAATTGCTGGTAACGAAATCGCTGATAAGCGTGGTAATTATTTCCCTGTGGCTGTGGTGGCTACTGCGGAAAAGTCGGAGTAATCATAAGAAATTGGATACCTAATGGCCTAGCCAGCGGTTATAAAGAGTGATTCCTCAACAGACCCAAAGGGCATTACAACAGTTAAGCCTTTTGACACAGATAGTCGGAATCGCCGTCCAATCCCACTTTCGGTAAGACCTTGACACCCCCCTCCCTCCACCACTAAAACGACTCCATGACCAAACCGCTCCATGTGTTCGCTATTACTCACAAACCTGAGGGATTCAACTCCCCTGTGCTGATTGACAGTAAATCTGCGGTATTCCCTACATGGGAAGATGCAGAGATTGAGCGTCTGCGTGAATACCCTAATAAGGAATATGTAGTTACTGAATGTAATTACATCCACCCTTATGGTGATGGTACTTACGCCGCCATGCTCTTGCCTGACAATCACCGCAAGATTTGCAACCCCTCTGCCCACTAACCTTGACACCCCCCTCCCTCCATCCTTAAAACGAACTCCTATCACCACTATGAGCAAACTCAACGCCCCAATATCGTTCACGGATTACATCCTCGACCCCTCCACGGATAACCCCCACCTGCAAATCCGCAGGATGCCCAAGGGCTTGCGGGATACGGAGAAACGCAGGTGGCTTATTAGCGAACACGCTAATCTGGAATATGCCTCCGCTAAGGCGAAGGATAAGTACGATGCCACAGGATTCCACCAATTCCTGTCATTTGCTGAGGCTTTGCAGAATGAGGCAGACGAATGCCTGTTGGCCTCCAAGCGTAAGTACATCGAACGCAATCAGGGCTAACCTTGACACCCCCCTCCCCCTAACCTTATAACGACTCCACATCACCACCATGAAGCCCACCCCCACTGAGAAACTGAATCGTGCCAACGCCCTGTCCGCTTACCATGCGGATGAAGCCCGAATTCACCTAGTCAAAGGCAATATCGACCGAGCCGAGCAGGAAATCCGCATCTCCACCAAATGGAAAGGCGTAGCCAAGCGGGTCATGAAGAATATGACCTGTGCCGACATATTTGAGGCTAATGCCCTGACCGCCAGCGAAGACGGCACACCCTACCCTCACTGCTGAGGGTGTTGACACCCCCCTCCCTCCATCAGTAAAACGAATCTGTACCCACCACTACCATGAACACCACCACCACCAAGGAAATGAATGACCGCATCCTGACCGATATCGTCCGACTGCGGAAGGACTACCCCGACTTCACTGAGGCACAGGCTAAGGCCATCAGGGATGCCCTCTGGACGGCATGGCACATTGCCTATCGTGCCGAACACCCCAAGGGCTGAGGGTGTTGACACCCCCCTCCCCCTAACGATATAACTCAGCACATCACCACACCAATGCCCACACCCACCTCCAAGAAACACATGGATATCATTCAGGCACTAATCACGCCAATCTCCAAGCGTCTATGCAGTGATGACGATGAAATCTCATCCTCAGTCACTGATGCGGAAATCATGTACCTGACCGCATTAGACAATGCCCTCAAATGTGCCGAAGACGCTCGTCTTGACACCCCCCCTGCCTAACCCTTATAACGAATCTGTACCCACCACACCACACCATGAAATTCAAAGTACTTCACGAAGGCCACAAGCCAAAACCCCGCTTCTATATTCACTCGATTGAGGATAATGCAATCCTGTACGAATGCCCCAGCGAACAGGTCGCCAATCAGGTCTGTGCCTTATGGAATCGAATCGGCGTATCCTATCGCCCTGACTCCACCCTCGGCCTCGATAGCCTTGACACCCCCCTCCCTCCTCAGGTATAAGGAGGAGTACCCAACACACCACACCACCATGAAAGCACCATACGAAACCCTTGAAACCCTCATCGATATCCAGAAAGCCCTGATGGAAATTAGGGATAATCTGAATGATTCCCAGCGAAAGGGATGGGCATCCCACCGCATGGCTGAGGCCACTGAGGCTCTCGATGCCCTCATCGAGGAGGTCGATTCCACCGCCACCTTCATCACTGTCACCCCTTACCCTGAGGAGGCTTGACACCCCCCTCCCTCCTCCGATATAACTCTTCTGTACCCACCACACCATGTATCACATCACCAACGCTGAAACCGACCGAATCCTCGCCACCGCCAATACCTATCAGGAGGCGATTCATATCGCCCTGACCATCAAGCGGATGAATGCCTTCACTGTCACCATCGTGCTGGGAGCAGGAGCCATCACTGTCTAATCACCCTGAAACCCCTTACATTAACCCTGCACCCTGTATAAAAAAGGGGGAGGGGGGGTGTAAGAGGGTTTTTTTTCGCCCTTGGGGCAATTGGTTAGGACAGGGACAATTTTTAATCTAAAGGGATAAAGACATAAGACGAAACCTCACCCTTAAGAACGAGGGGGTTATTAGGGGGATTGTTATTTGTTATCACAAGCGTATAATGAGAGGGTTATAATGCTATTAGAGAAACTGATAAGTCAATATAGGATTGCTTATGGGAATTTTTTTGAATTGCTATTTGGAAGAGATTAGAGATTGTGATGGGATGAAGAAGGAATCTGAAGTGATGAAGGAACTGAATCTGAGTAAAGCCGAAATTAAGGCTTTGAGAGAGTCTGCTCCTGAAGGCTCTTGGATTAGGGATGTGTCAAAGAGACCTGAGCGTCTATGGGGGTTCCTTTGGAGCGAGGCTGGAGTCAAGTATCTCACTGATATTATCAGCAAGCCTATTACAGTTACTGAATGCAAAAAGGTCGAAGGCGACATTTACGAATGCACAGTACTTAGAAGTGGTTTTACAAACAAGAGGCTTGTCGAGATTGAATTTAATGGCAAAAAGATAAAAGCGGCATGTCGAGACAGTTCTCTGATTAAGCCTAGATGTATTGTCAAGGTAAGGATTGTTGGCGAGAGTGCTTGTGTTTTGTCTGTTACCAAGAAGCATATGAACTCTTATTACAATGGCTAACACTGAAAAGGAACCAGCCGCTTCGTTGACCGACCCTATTATTGGGAGCATTCGGCTTGGCGGTGGAGGCATGTTTATGGGTGGCGGTCCTAGTATTGCGATGCCTTTAATTGCTTCTGGTATTGCTCAATCCAACTACCAGACAAAGATTGGCAATCCAATGTTTGCCTCTGCAAGCGTTAATGACCCAACCGCACTTGCTAAACTTGGCAGAAACCTGATTGCGGGAGGAGAAAGAGTTGGCAACCATATTGGCGGTCAACTGTTAGATACAGTTGCTGGTGGACCAGAAAGAATGGCTAGAAATATGATGTACGGAAAATTTCCAGACCCAAGGCCGTCTACAACTCCATTTAGTTTGTATAGAGATTTTAAAGCAATTCAGGCTGGCGGTGCTGGTATAGCAAGCGGTCTTGGTGCTACTACAGTTGGTGGTGTTGCAAGTAAGATTGCACTATCTGCCGCAAGAGGTGGAGTTTTTGGTATGGTAATGCCTGTGCTTGACCTTGGTGCTGGCTCCGACAGAGAACCACAATGGAGAATAGATGCGAGACGAGAAAGAGAAGCCAACGACAAGATGATTACTACTGGCGTTTCTGACTTTCGCAAAGAAGCGTTAGCCGCTGGCAAAAACCCAGATATGGCTTGGCTTACTGAATTGCCGCAAGACCCACTTTGGAAAACCGACCAGACTCCAGCATACACAGCGGAAGAAAAGGCTCTTGGTAGTTATGAAAAGGTTCTTGAAGGAAGAGCAAAGCAGATTAGAGAGACTGAACGCCTAGCCAAACTTCCTACATTTAATGCCGTTGAAGATAGGAACAGTTTTATGTCGGCTCATTTTCTTAGACAGTGAGCGTTGATATAAGCAATCTCACTCCGCACCCAGTCATCATTGCTCCGACTCTGGAAGAAATCCGCATTCTTGTAGATAAGAACGGACCCGAAATTGTCGCTGAACTTCTTCAACTTAGGGAAGATAAAATCCTAGCAGAGAAGATGGACCCATATAGACATGGGTACGAACCTCAGCACTGGAAGGATGTAGACTCTATTCTTAAATCAAAGAACGAAGTTCTTGTGCTTGGTGGCAATCGTGCGGGTAAGACCGAGTGGGCCGCAAAGCGAGTTATCCAAACTCTCGTCAACAAGCCTGATGCCAGAGTCTGGTGTCTGCATACTACAAATTCTTCTTCTATCCAGATGCAACAGAATGTTCTCTGGAAGTACATGCCGCCCGAACTCAAGAATGCTAGGAAGACAAAAGTCACTAACATCTCTTACTCGCAGAAGAATGGTTTTTCGGACAACACTTTTATTCTACCGAACCGCTCGCAGTGCTTCTTCATGAACTACGCTCAGGATAAGAAGGTCATTGAAGGCGGCGAAGTTGACCTTATCTGGTGCGATGAACTCGTTCCGCTCGACTGGATTGAAACACTCCGTTACCGAGCCATCACTAGGCGAGGTAAAATGATTACCACTTTCACACCAGTTCTGGGATACTCGCAGGTGGTCAAGGACTATGTCGCAGGTTGTCGTTTCAAGAAGACACTCCCCGCAGTCCTGCTCGACAAGGAGCGTATCCATGTCGGCGGTTGCCCGAAAGGGCATATGCCGTACATGGCAGACTCCATGAACTCCAACTGCGGTGTTGTATGGTTTCACTCGCAACTGAATCCATACAATCCTTTCGACCAACTTGCGGCTACGCTGGAGGGGAAGACTAGTAATGAAATCAAAATTCGAGCCTACGGCTGGGCTGAAAACACGGCGGGGTCGCAGTTTCCTTCATTTACTGACCAAAATATCGTTAAAGACGACAAAATTCCCAAGGAAGGCACTAATTTCATGGTAATCGACCCTGCTGGAGCCAGAAATTGGTTCATGTTGTGGTTGCGGGTGGGTAAGGACGGCAATTTTTATATTTATCGTGAATGGCCTGATGTTTCTAATGGGGAATGGGCTCTTCCAAGTGAAAAGCCTGACGGCAAGATGGGTTCTGGACAAAAGAATGGTGCTGGAAGGGGTCTTGATGAGTACAAAGAGTTAATTTTGGACCTTGAAGGCGGGGAAGTGATAGCGGAACGATACATTGACCCTAGGGCTGGTGCTACTCAGGCGGTTTCTGCCGAGGGAGGCACAAGTCTTATCGAACTTCTTGACTCTGGTGTGCGTCCTATGTATTTTGCACCTGCGGCTGGTTTGCACATTGAGCAAGGTGTTGCGATTATAAACGACCTTCTGTTTTATAACTCCAACGACCCTATTAGTCCAATCAATCAGCCAAGCCTGTATGTTTCAGAGGAATGCAGGAATCTAATATTTGCAATGCGTGAGTGGACTAACCAAGATGGCGAAAAGGGTGCTTGTAAAGACCCTGTTGACTGCCTTAGATATCTTGCAGTTATGGAACCCTCGTATGAAGGAGACAATGCGTTCAAGGCCAGAAACAAGTCGCATTCTTATTGACTTTTGTAATTTAAAAAATAATAACCGACCATGGATAAGCAATCTTATAACACAAAGCGTGATAAACTGGCAATGGCTAGTGATGCTCCCGATGTTCAGGAACTGATTAGCGAACTTAGACGCTCTTTGTACAATGGTGGCAACACTGTTGAAATGACCGACAATGATGACCTCCGCTATTGTAAGTGGGCGGGTCAAACGACTGACGGCAAGAAGCATTCTGAAAATAGAGCCCAGAACGACCCCGCTTTGCCTTTTGAGGGTGCATCTGATGTTCGCATCCGACTTATCGACAGAGTTATTAACGAGATGGTTGCCCTTTGGGTTAACACTTGGAAACTCTCGAAACTTCGTGTTTCTGGGCTTACTGTTGATGATGGTGCTAACGCCGAGTCCATGACAACGCTACTTACTCACATTGTCTCTTGCAGACTGCGTATGGAGTCAAGAAGAGAAGGCGAACTGTGGGCTCAGTACGCACAGCAGTATGGTTGGTCAACAATGCACATTACTTGGGAGCAGGAAATCGGTCTTCAGGCTCAAAAGATTAGCATTCAGGAAATAGACGATATGGCTATGGCTCTTGCTCAGGAAGAACCTGACAATCCTGCTACACGCATTCCTGAGGCGATTAGAAGCGGCGAAGATGACGGAATGGTTATTTCCATGTTCCAGTCGGTCATGCCAAATGTCCCTGAGGACCAAGTTGCCAAGATGATTAAGGAATTGCGTGAAAAGGGCTCTGCTACTATCTTTGTTGAATCTATTACTAAAAACCTTCCTCGTCTTACGGCTCTTAAGCCTTACGATGAGATTTGCTTCCCTCCTGAGACAATTGAACTCCAGAAGGCCAGAGCCATCTTCCGCAGAGTTTACATGACAGAGGTTGAACTTCGTTCTTTCGTCAAGTCTGATGGTTGGAGCATGGATGCCGTTGACGAGGCCATTAACACCTCTGGCAACATCAGTTGGTACACTGACCCCAACATAGTGCCTGTAGCGACTCTGATGGGCAACCAGCAATACAGAAACCGCAACCTGATTGAAGTCATCTACGCCTACGCAAGACAAATAGACGAATCTGGCAACCTGTGCATCTATTATACCATTTTCTGCCCTAACGCAAAGGGTAGTGCTTACTTTAAGCACGATAAGTTGGCCTACGCACACAATAAGTACCCATTTGTTGAACTCAGAAGAGAGCATATCAGAAAGTCGATAATGGAATCCAGAGGCGTTCCTGAGATTCTGGTTACAGAACAAGCCGAACTCAAGGCACAGCATGATGCCGTCCGTGATAGAACGGCTATTGAGACGATGCCTCCGATTCTTATCAAGAAGCGTATTCAGGGAATCAATAAGATTGGCCCTGCTCTTCAACTTCCTGTTACAAGTCCTGACGACTACAGGTTTATGGACCCGCCCAGAGGCTCTCCTAACCTTGCAGAACTGATTATTGCTCAGGTTGAGAAGAATGTGGCTAACTATTTTGGCCTTACCCATGAAGCAGTGGCCCCCCAGAAGACCCAGATGCTCCAGCAAATGTCTGTTGACGGCTGGCTGAATAGTTGGGCTGAAGTTTACTCGCAACTGCTCCAACTTTCGCTTCAATACATGCCGCCTGAAGAACTACAGCGTATCACAGGTGTCAATGTAGCCCTTGGTGCTACGGATATTGCCAATCAGTTCGACTTTGAGGTCAAGTTTGATGTGAGAGACATGGATAATGAGTATGTAATGAAGAAATTGCAGTCCATTAGCCAATTTGTCCTCCCGCTTGATGTTGGAGGCACTGTTGACCGCAATAAGTTGGTCGCCAAGTTGGTCGAAGCCATCTCCCCTGACATTGCCAAGGAAATCATCCTTGACCAACAGAGTGCATCTCAGAAGATGTACAACGATGTTCAAAATGACATTGTTAAGATGCTTATGGGCATCGAACCTCAATATGTTGAGAATGACCCATCTGCTGGTACAAAGATGCAATATCTCCAGCAGACAGTCCAGAAGTCCCCGAAGGTTCAGCAGATGGCTCAAGGCGACCAAATGACCGCCGCCCTCATGGAGAACTACCAAAAGAACCTCCAAATGTCAATTATGCAACAGCAGAACAAGGAAATCGGCAGAACAGGTGTCACTCCTGTGTCTGACCAGATGCAACAGGAGGCTCAACAGCCGCAGGAATAATGAGCGAGTTCCAATATGACCAGAATGCGTTTGCCTTTGAAAAGAGCGAACTGTGGGACAATATCATCTTTATCCTTAAGCAGAACATTGACACAGAGACTGCTGACGCTCTTAGTCCGCTGACTACAGGCGAGTCAAGGATTCATGCCTGTGGTAGAGCCAATGCACTTACTGATATTCTCTCAGTTCTTGAATCAGAACGCAAAGAATCCCTACGGAAGAAAAGAATAGATATTATCTAGTTGACTTTTAAACAGGAATCATTTTAGTCCCCTTAAGTTTCTGCAAACTCTAAATGCTGTCAAAAAACAAAGCCTTGCTCTTACTAGCATGAATACCCCCCAAAACGGAGATAACAACGCCTCCCAGCCTAACGGCGAAAGTGTTGTAGATAGAACTGAATCTAGTCAGTTTAATGAACAAGACCTTGCGAGTATCCTACGCAGGGATTTCGGAAATCTAGATGATTCCGAAACAGCGGCTGAACCTGCTGACAATAATGGCTCAGAAGACCAGTTCAGAGATACGGATGTTAGTCAGGATTATTCGGACTCTCAGAATGAAGGCGAAGAAGTTCATTCACAGGAAGCAGAGGCTAATGATAGCGAAAATAGCGAGTTCCAGACAAAGGGAGTTCAGAAGCGTATCGACAAGTTGACCGCATTGCGTAAGCAAGCGGAAGAGCATGCCGATAAACTTACGAAAGAGGTCGAACACCTCAAAACCCAAGTCGAGTCGTCTAAGTCCACAGAAGTTGTAGTCAAGTCGGATGATGCAGTTCCCTACGCAAATCTCAATTCGATAGCAGAAATCGAGCAAGAAATCGCTCAGGCTAGGTCGGTTAGAAGATGGTGTGAGGAAAACTCAAACGGCATTGTTGTACAGAACGCTGATGGTTCGGAAACGGAATACTCTTACGATGATGTAAAGCGTATTAAACTTAATGCTATGGACGCTATGGAAGAACACCTACCCAAACGCCTGAATTACATTCAGACTAAGAGTAAGGTCGATGCCATTGCATACAAGGAATATCCGTGGTTGAAGGATAAGTCTAGTAAGGAACGACAAATTGCAGAATCGTTCATTAAGGCTTTTCCCCAGATTACAAGATTCCCCGACTACAATGTTGTAGTTGGAGACTATATTCGTGGTATGCAAGCAAGGGAAAACGCAAGCAAGGGCAGAAATGTCCAGCGAGCCCCCCACCAGCCCACATCTAATTACGCATCGCCCAGCCGTTACAAGGACAGTAGCGACCCCGATGCGACAAAGAGATATGTTAAATCTAACTCCCAGAACGACCTTGCGGCAATCATAGCGTCCAAGTTCATCTAAACTAACCCTACAAACACATATATTCATATGGCAAAACTCACAGAACCCTCCTTCTCGTCTGGTAAGAGAGAAGACCTCGCTGACCTTATCGCACTCGTTGATGCTAAGGATACGCCCTTCACCTCCATGGCCCCCAAGGGCTCAAAGCCAGGAAATACAAAGTTTCGCTGGCAGGTCGATTCCCTCCCGAACGCTGTCGCCTCTCAGGCTGGCGTGGTTGACGGAACCGATGTTGACCCGAATGGTGGCACTATCCAGAACTTCGTTAAGGATGGCGAAAACCAGTACCGCTACGAACTGGAAAATCACATTCAGGAATTCCGCAAGGCTGTTCGTGTCTCCCCTCTGACGCTTGACATTGCTGTCATCGCTGGTGTGAAGGACGAACTCGCTAACAATGTCGCTAAGGGCATCACCATGCTCAAGCGTGACATGGAAAAGACCTTCTGCTCCAATAACCTTCCTAAGTCCGACAACGGCACGAATCAGGGTTATGCTTCCAGAGGTCTCGACTCTTGGATTCGCCCAGTCAAGACGACTGGCGGCGACTTCGCTAACGACAACTACCTCGAAATCCCGACTGCCTTCCGCACTCCTGCTACCTCGGTTGCTGGTAATGCTGATGCTGACTCGGAATCGACAGCCACTGTCTCGACCCTCACTGAAATTGTCGTTCAGGATATCCTGACCTCGATTTACAGCCAGACTGGTCAGTTCCGCTCGTATGACGCTCTTGTCGGCCCGAACCTCAAGAGAGCCTTCACGAACCTCGTCTACACGGAGCGTAACTCCACTGCCGCCTCGCAGACCACGATTCGCACTTTCAACCGCAATGCGGCTGAATCTTCTTACATCTCTTCGATTGATGTGTTTGAAGGCGACTTCGGTCAGATTCGTCTCCACCCCTCCCTCTTCCTGAAGAACAACTTCTGCGGTTACATCCTCCCGATGGAACATGTTGAAGTTCGCTACGGCGGCTCTGTCGCTGGCGTGAAGGAATTGACGGACAATGGTGGTGGCCCTGCTCGCATGATTAACGCTATTGCGTCTGTCTGCGTGAAGAATCCGCTGGCGTTCGGTAAGTTCGACTATGTTGCTTAATCGCAATGTCTGACCCTCTCATAGAATCACTTCATGAAGTTATTCCTGACCACCTCTTAAACGAGGTGAAGACGGAATTTCTTCGTGGGTGGGCTATGAATCAGGTGAAGGCAAAGACTGAAGCAACAAAGATTGCCTCCTTTGGACATTCCAACGAGGCTAAGGACATTGACGGAGTTGGGAGGCTGGTTGCGAAAATCCCTCCCGACTCTTTTTATTATTGGTCGCATATCCTCGGCGTTGAATGCTGGGAAGATAAGCAGTTCTTGCGAGAATTCATGAGAGATAATCCTGAAGTCGCAGTTAGGAACTACACCAAGAAGACCATTGTAAATGGTACAATTTTTGACTCTAGCGGGTATAAAACATAATGAAGACGATAGATTTTAGCAGAATCCTGATAGATGCTATCCAACTGTGTGGCCTTGATAGGACAGACATAACTAAGGATACATTCACGCAAATGCGTGACCTTGCTCATGCTAGGACAAGAATGGCTTGGGAACACGACAAGTGGCCTGACCTGATTAGACTACAGGCCGCTACTCCTCAGGTTGACGGAGATGTTAAGTATGTGGTCAAGCCCAGTGGGGCTGGTGAAGTGTTTGCCATTTGGTTTAAAGACCCTAACGCTACTACTAGGGCAACAAGCATTGACTTCTCTATAGTCAATACTCCTACACAGGAAAGACTTGTCATTAGAGGCACATTTACGGAAGACCTATATATTGAGTACAGGCTTGAGCCTGTCTCCCTTGAGGGTAACCCTTGGAGTCCTAGCATTGAATACTTCCCGACAGTTCAAGTATTCTTTGACAGTGGCTCTGGAACAGGTGGTTTGGCCCAAGAAGAAGGAAAGCCGTTTGCTGGCAATTTTTATAAGTGCCTAGTTAAGAACACAAATACTAGCCCTGCTATTAATAATGTTAACTGGATTAAGGTTGAGATTCCTTATATCTTTGGTCAATACATTGCTAGAGGCTGTCTAGCAGACTACCTTAGGTCTGAAGGTCAGTTTGATTCTGCCAGAGTCGCTGAAGCCGAAGCCAACTATTTCCTTGATGTTGAGATTGATAAAATCGTTAGACAGCAGGGGCAAATCCAGAAAACTAACTTCATTAAAACATACTAATCATGTCCAACATATCCATCTCCTCTCCGTTTCTTGCATCTCTTACGCATGCCGACTTTTCGGTTGGCGTTGCCAGTTCCTCGCTCCTTACAGCCGTTACGGCTGGTCAGCGTAGAGTGCTTACAGTTATTCAGAATAAGCATGCCACAGCCAAGATTCAGGTTATCCTGAACGCTACTGGCGATGTTGGCATTCTTGTTCCTGCCAATAGCAACCTCTCTCTTGATAATTACAATGGTCCTGTTCGCTGTATTAGCGACACGGCCTCTACTACTGTTCATGTTGCCTACGCTATTGTCTAATGAGCATCAATGTAAATGTTGGGAATAACATTCCCACCAATGTCGTTGAGGTTGGCAATGAGATAAGTGTTAACCAGTTAGCGGCAATAACGGCGGCTACAGACCCATCTGCAACTAATCCGTTTTCTACGGCTGGTCATACGCATGTTATTGCAAATGTTACAGGTCTACAGACTGCCATTGACGGCAAGGCAAACACATCGCACACGCATCTTATTTCAAGCATCACAGGTCTCCAGTCAGACCTTGATGAAAAGGCTTCAATAGGGCATTTTCATACAATTGTTAATGTTACAGGTCTCCAGACCGAACTAGACGGCAAGGCTTCTCTTGTTCATACGCATGATATTGCTGACACTACAGGACTTCAAACAGCCCTAGATGGCAAGTCTGCCACCACGCACCTGCATACTGGAGTTTACTCTCCTGTTGCCCACACGCATGCTATTTCCGATACTACAGGACTACAGACTGCCCTAGATGGCAAGTCTGCTACAACGCATACGCACACAGGCGTGTATGCTCCTGTTACGCATACCCATAACCTTACTGACATAATTGCACTTGATACAGCCTTGGCAAACAAGTCTGACATTGGGCATGGTCACACTAATTACGCCCTTCTTTCTGGGGCTACATTTACTGGCACTGTTTATACTCCAGAAATCCGCAACCCTCTTAACACTGACCTTATCATTGATTCGTATAACGACAATGGTGCTGGCACTCATTACGAGCATAAATTTACACCATTTGACGGAAAGTTTGTCTTAGCAACTAATGGCGGTGGGCTAACTTTCCCAGACGGCACAACCCAGACAACTGCCGCAACTAATTCCAGCCCTACAACCCCTGTAACATACAAGCAAAGTCCGTATACAATCAACACTGTTGATGAAAACTCTATGATTGTTTGTGAGTATGGATGTTATTCTATAGGTCTTCCGTCTCCGTCAACTACATTTACTATAGGCAAACAGGTCTTAATAGTTAATAGCAGTGGCTCTCCTGTTAATATTGAAAACATCCAAGGCTCTTCTTATATATCGGCAGGAAACAGATATATTATTGAAGTCAATGGATGTTGTGCCGCCGTAAAGACACACTCAGCAATTTGGCTTATCTCTGGTAATCTAACTACATAACAATGTTTGTAGCAATTGCAGGACTCATAGGGAATTCAGTGCAAATTGTTTGCCCTGACTATGGGACTGTAATTAGTTCAATTTGCTCTGGTCATTCTGGACACAACTCTGGAAGTGAAAATTATTATGACGCTAATGGCACTTTGTATAGTGGTATGTATACCTCTTGGAATGAAATTGCCGATGGCTACTGTGGGTCTTTTTGGGAAAACCAAGGAAATGGTATTAATGGGTGTTATTGGCCTTACGGATTTGTTTTAAATAATTTCGGGGGAGACCAATATGTTAACTGGAGTGGCTGTAACACTAATGGTGATTTTGGTCCTTGGCGTTACGACTCTGGAACCGAATACGCAGACGGAAATGGTGGCTCCTTTAGTTCTAACTTTAGCGGATTGTATAATCCTCCTTATGACGGAGACATGATTCATGACGGCGGTTGCTGTCAGGTATTCTATGTTGCGGATGGCAGTTATGTTGTTAACGACAATTGCAACCCCTGTCCCGATATCAATACCCTACTAGACTCAAATTTGACCGCAAGCCTGTATGTTGATACTGGGTGTGGAAGTTGGCCTAACGGCTCATATAGTTATGACCTTTACGCCGATGGCAACTGTGGAACATTTGAATCTGTAAATTACCATGAGTATCCTCCAGCACTTGACCAGTATGGACAGAATAACTATGCAGGAAACTGTAATTGTTATAACTATTACTATGACGGCAATGGTGGTCTCTGGCAGAACGGATACACTTGCGGAGGTTGCACTAGTGCTGGAACTGTAGTTAACAGCGGAAGAGAAGATGTGTATATTGATGTTGGTTGCGGTTCGTGGTATCTTGGATACTACGACTACAACGATGTTGCTGACGGAAACTGCGGGACAAATCGAGAACAAACAGGGTCTTGGTATCCTTCATACGGAACATCCTTAGGAACTTGTAACGACACAAATTATTTCTCTGACGGAATGGGATGGTATTACACTGAATCTGCATGCGAAAGCCCATTCCTTCATGTTGGAGAACCCGACTGGTCTTACGATGGATGCTATTGGCATTATACCACCCCGCCACCTCCTTGTGACCCTGACGGCACTGTGTATTCCTATAACAATACACAAGACTACTATGTTGACGCTGGCTGTGGGGACCTTTATGTAGGCTATCAGGAATACAGTAGTGTTGCCGATGGCTGGTGCGGAACAAGACAAGAAATAACAGCCTCATACTGGCTCGCTCAAGGAACTGTTGTTGGTGAGTGTAGCGGAACAACTTGGTACTCCAATGGAGACGGAACAATTTACAGTTAATACTATGACAACACTAAAGAAAATCGAACTTCCACTTGGATGGAATGCCCTCATTAACGAAGAAGCCAAGACAGCCCTTGTCATTGGTGAATACAAACAAATCGCAGAGGCTAACACGGCCCTCACGCTTCTTAACAAGCCTACGCAAGAAGAACTTAAGTCTGCCATAGAAGCGGCTGGCCTTAAGGTTCTTCAGTTTGTTAGAACTGTGCCGCCTGTTCCTACAAAGAAGTAAGATGCCCAACGCTAATCGTGGATTGGATGGTGACAATGGTTTCTACGGAGTAGATACTAGGGCCAACCCTGCCACGCTTAAGGCTGGAATACTTCAGGATGCTAACAATGTTCGCATGGATTTGCAGACATTGCAGGTTCGCAAAGGCATTAAAAGACTTCTTGAAACAGGCACTACCGCAACTATAGGTAAGATATACGGCACTGGTGTATATGTAACCGCTACTGGTGCTGAAAAGATTATTATTGTTTGCCAGACAGGTCTATACACATACGACATAGCATCTGGTGCTATCTCATATAAGTACGAATATCCTTACAACAACATAGGTAATACAAAGTTTTACAGGTCAGTAAGGAAAGAACAGACGCAGGTCATACAAGCCGCAAACAAAGTTTACATTCTTCGTGGAGAGACTGAAAGATATATAAATGGAAATGGCACTATTGGGCAAAGAGTTGTCGCAATACATAACTCAACTACTGTTACTGTTACCTCCAATGTTCCTCATGGGCTTTCTGTTGGAGATGAGTTTGTTATTGAAACCGACCATGATTGGCTTAACGGACCTACGGCTGGTAAGAATTTTTTAGTTAAAACTGTTCCTGATTTAAACTCCTTTACATATACATTATCAGTTGGTGCTTCAGCGAATCACACTGGTGCTTATGTGATACAGGTAGCAAAACCAGTTCTTGAATTTGATGGCAACGCAGTCAATGTAGTTACACAAGGAACCATTGATGGAACTGTGCTTGGAGGAACCTCTCCGACTTCTTGCTCCTTCCCCCCTACTAGCAATGCTGTATATCATAAAAACAGACTCTATTGCAAATACAGCAGAGACGAAATAGCGGTTTCCGACTACCTTTCTGATATTAATGGAGACTGGGTCTTTGACCTTACGATACAGGCTCTTACAATCAATCAAGGAGACGAGCAGGAAATAGTAGGATTCTATCCTTGGACTAGAGATGAAATTCTTATTTTTAAAACTAACAGTATTTATACCGCAAAGTTTGCAGACAACACATCTTCTCCAGATGTAATTCTTGCTGAGTCTTATGTGCGAAGCCTTACCTTTGACTTGGGCTGTGTTGCTGGCAAGAGCGTAGCAAATGTTGGTGGCCTTGTTTTTTTCCTATCTAGCAAGGGCGTGTATGCTCTTGAGCCGCAACTAGACACTAACCTGCTTTCAAATACGCAACCGCTCTCCTTGGGCATACAGAGGTACATTGACAGAATCAATCAGAACTATGTGCATAAGGCAGTTGGTATAGTTTACGCTGGAAGGTATTACCTAGCCGTACCCATGGATGGAAGTTCTGACCTTAACTTTATTTTTGTCTACAACCTTAACAATAAGCAATGGGAGTCCATTGACACATACCCAATTAATGTAGCCTCCTATACTAATGTTGACTTTCTGTCTCCTTATGCAATTTGGCAGGGAGATACTAGTGTTACCTCGCTTTATATAACCTACGACTGGGATGCCAATGCTTCTGGTAGGACTTCCAATGAAACTATGTTGAGTGCGGGTGGCTACATCAAGATAGGCGATATAAACGCTGGATACTTCCCATACAAGACTGGACTTAAACAGGGAGACCAACTTGCCCTTGGCTCTACATCGGAGTCTTGGAACGCTATTGACTTCCAGTTGCTACCAGAGGCTGGAGTTTACAAGATTATTGAGATAATTGACAACGGCATAGAGGTTCCTAATGTAGAAGTCAGAATTCAGGGAAGAATTAGAACTGAATTAAGCGAGGCCCCCACTTCTGACATTGGAATTGTTGGCATTGGAAGCCTTGAATGGTCCTCAATAATGTCCTTAAACCTTCAAAACATGTTTACGGCTACAAATATTAACGAAAGACGGCTGTTTACAGTTGACGGCAGTAGCGGACTCTTCTTAATGGAGGAACTTGATTCTGACGAGTTTGGAGAGGCTGTAGGAAGTATCTCTTTTGCCAATTATACAGACAGGGGTATCCCTTTTGAGTTCAAATTCAAGTCTTCTTCATACGAATCTAAACAAATACAAGGCTATGCAAAAACAAGACGATACGAGTTCGGTTCTTTACAAGACAAAAGATTTTCTACGCTCACTGTTGACATGGACTTCCCAGAAGTTGGAAGTCTTCAAACAGCGGTTTACTCTTATAATCCAGACTCTTACAAGGTTCTTGACGCAACTTCCGCTTACAGTGCAGAAGATAAAACAAACACTTTCCCAGTTAGGAAAGTAGCAGTTGGACTGGATGTTGAGTTTAAATCTATTGACGGAAGACCTATAATCAGGTCGGTACTAGTAGAGGCAAATCCGACTGGAAGAAACATCAAAAACAAAGACTAAAATGGCACAACTATCTAAAGGTACTAATTATACCGCAACAGGGGACATGTCCTTTGTTACTCACACTAACCTTAATGCACATGTAAGCAACGCTAAGTTGATTGGCGGGGCCATAGGCGAGCAAATTGCTAATGCTGTCTCAACGGATGACGACCTTCTTTTGGTTAAGAAAGGCGATGACCTATTTAAGCAGACAAAGGGCCAGTTTACAAACACTATAAACTCTAATGTTGCGAACATTAATACAGTTAACGCCTCACTTATTGACGCTGACTCTGTAGAGACAGTTGACGCTATCGTTGCTGAAGACCTTTCTGTTGGCGGGGATGCCTCAGTAGTTGGAGGTCTTGCTGTAACTGGTGCAACAACTCTTAGCGTTCTTACAGTTAATGGAAAAACGCCAGTCTATGTCGGAGATTCTACTTTCAGTGAATCAGTAGCCAAAATTCCATTTCCTGTCTTTTCTAGTTTCTCTCAAAATCTTTGGGCGAGCCCAGCAATTACTGTTCCAGCAGGTGAAACTTGGACTTATCAAGTTCATTGCCACATGGCGGCTGACAATAACGGAGGAAACACAAGGCCAGAAACTGTTATAAGACTTCTTCTTGATGTTGGGGCTACGACCTTGGATTCGCAGACTGTTTCTTTCGGTGCTTTTGGTTCTCCTTTTGGTGGATTTGCTGGTGTTGCTAAAGTTACATCAGAAAATACGCCTACTCCACAGATAGTAAGACTTAGAACAGTTCCATATGGGGCTCGTAGCGGCTGGGTCAGTGCTTATTGCTCACTGGTTGTTCGTTTGACCCGTCAAAAAACATCCGACCTTCAAAACAACAATCTTTATATTTAATTTATGGCTGACTATGATTCTGTAGGTGGCGGGGCTTCTGGAGCCGCATCTGGTGCTATGTCTGGTGCTATGGCTGGGGCTTCTTTTGGCCCTATTGGCATGGGAATCGGTGCTGTCCTTGGTGGTTTGTTTGGCTCTAAGAAGACTAAGGTTCCCAAGCCTCCTACTTACAGTCAGATGATGAACACCAACCTTGACGCTCAGGAAGGCATTCAGGGCAAACTTCTTGGCCTAGAATCTACATGGAGACCTAAGTATCAGGGTCTTCAGGAGGAAACGCTTAATAGACAACTTTATGGTGGCGATGGAACTCAAGGTTACATCTCTATGCTTAACCAGTCTAACACTGCCCTTCAGGGCGTTCAGGGTCAGGCTGGTGCTGGCTACATGAATACACTTGGTGGCCTTACTGGTCAGGCAAGAGGTCTCATGCAGTCTCAAGGTGCGGCTCAGATGCATAATAGTCTTATGGGTCAGGCCCAAAGCGACCTTGCTCTTGGCACTGGACTTAATTTTCAAGACCAAAGACAGGCATTCCAGACAGCCAATCAGGCTATGGCTATGCGTGGCATGAGCGGAAGACAAGGTGTTGCCGCTGGAGTTCTTTCTAATTATGGCATGGGTCTCCAGAGACAGGCTCAGAGAAGACAATTTGCTGGTGGAATGCTAAGTCAGGATTCTGCCCTTCAGGGTGCGGCTCTTCAGATGGCTGGCGGTGCTATGGCTCAATATGGTGCTGGTGGTCAGTTAATGGGTCAGGCTAACACAATGCTTGGTCAGTACCAGCCTCAGATATTCCAGCCTGAATCCGCTATGGGTACACAGGCTCAGGGTATGCAGTACCAGCATGGTATGGGTATTGCTAAGGCTGGCATGCAACAGCAACAGCAACTTATGAGTTCGCTTGGTTCCTTTGGTTCCTTTGCGGCACAAAACCCTAACATGTTTAAGTTTGGTGGGACACCTCCTATTTCTGGCTCTGGTGGAGTGGGAAGCACTTGGAATCCTAACACCTTGATGCACGAATAATTTATGCCTATCTTTGGACAATATGGTGGTGGAATGGGCTCTGACTTTAATGTCGGAGGCAACATGAAAGATGTTCTTGCCGAACAGAACAAGACACATCAATCAATGCTTGATGCCGTTGCTAAATACAATGGTGCTAAGGAAGAGATGACTACCCTTCAGGGTCAGGTCGGCTCCGTCCTTGCCAACTACAAGGTTGACGAAAACGGAAAGCCTGATGCTTCTGCTCCTAAGTATGTTCATGACCTATTTGGTGCTGTAAATAAGGAAGGTGGCGTTGCCAACCTTTCTAGAACGCAGATGGCGGCTGGCCTTAAGGCTTACGAAACTGGCTTTGGCATTGAAGCCCAGAAGCAGAAACTGCGTAGCACACAACTTGCTAACGACATTACTGAACTTCAACTTCAGACTGCTCTTGAGGCTCAGAGGGATGCTAAACGAATTCGTGAGGCACAGAATAACCCTGAACTAAAAGCAGCAATTGACAAGTTGTCCAAGGAGAAGACAGTTGATAGCAAGGAAGTTATTCGCAGAGACAAGATTAATGGAGAAGTAGTTCAATGGACAGCGGCTGAAATGACTCCTCTGCTTGATAAACTTAAGGCGGCTAAAAGCGGTGGAGACAAAAAGGAAATTGCTGATGCAGAAGATGAAATTGGAAGACTGCTTCATTCTAAGACAAGCGTTGGCACTGAAGAGGTTGATGATGAATTTTCTGAAGAAGGCGGTGGCACTTGGAGCAAAAAGAAAAATGAGAAATTTAAGCCTTATATGTCTGCTAGGGATGCGGCTAAGGTTACTAGCGTTAAGGCTGGAGAAGCACTTCCTGATGCTACATTTAGTGCATCTGCCCTTACTTCAATTTCCGAAAGAGAACTTAAAAAGTACAATCTAGCAACAGAGGGAACAGAGGCTAATAAACTTGCTCAATTAAGAATTGATGAAATAGCATTACAACCTAGGGGTATTACGACAAGACGAGCAAACCCAATGGTTATTGGTGATACAAAAACTGTTGATGTGTATAATAACCCCGCCGCAGAAGCGGTAAATCAAAGGGTTTCTATAATTGACCAAGAAATTGGGAAACTTAAGTCGGCTAATGCTAATGGCGTTCCTATATCGGTTTCATACGGAACTCCTCAACTTCCAGCACAACTTAGTCCCAGAGAAAAGAATGCTAATAATATCAAGATTAGACTACTAGAGGCACAAAAGAAGCCTTTACTTGCTCAAATTGACGAGATTGAAAACGCTCCATTGCGTAATGCGGCAAGTGCAAAAAAGGCTGTTCAGGCTTACACTGGCGGCGAAGAACAAGCATCTAAAGATTCTTGGAAGGATGTTGAAGGCATTGTTCAAAGAAAGTACCAAAAGACACTTGCTGAACAGACTGATGACGAGTTTGCCATCATGACTAATTATTTCCAAACGACTGGTGGCGTACCTGCTACCTTTACCAAAGAGGCTTTCTATGCTTCTAAGGGCATCCAGCGTCCTATGGTAGTTCCTGCTGGCTTTGGCTATGTGGCGGCTACTGGCCCTGACGGCAAGACTCACTTCCTCGCTGACAAGTCTATGGAATCCTCTCAATTAAGCGTCACAGACTCTCAGAAGATGTGGCAAGCAGGAGAGTTCTCTAAGTCTAGAAACCTTAACGGATTGACAGTTAATGGATACACCTTCCAAGGAGAAGTTCGTGTGGGTGACATTGACCAAGCCAACAAGGTTAAGGACGGCGTGTTCAAGACTACTAGAGCCTTGTCGGCCCTAGACTCCTTGATTGACATAGCCGAGAATAAGTCAATGTTCAGCAAGTTGCTCCCAACTGAAGTCTCTGGTATTGCACAGGCACTTAACAATACAGTTCAGGCGGCTAATAGAACTGAAGTTGGTGGCTCTGGTGCATGGTCTAATCAAGACCAAATCAATCTTGATAAGATTATCCGTGACCCTTCTTCGGCTCACAATGTCATTTTCTCGTCTCAGGCCGTTGCTTCCCTTAAGGAGTATAGGAAGCGACTTGAAACTTCTATGGTTGACAGCGGGTCGATATATGGTTTCTCTTTTGAAAAGAGCGGTTCGCAGGGTAGCATGTCTGGGCAGATGAGCCAGTTCCGTATCAAGTATGCGGCTGGTTTGGCTAGATATAATGACCCCGCACAGGCTCTTGAATACGCAAAACAATCCCTGAACTTTGATGCCTCCGAGTAATAACACAGACCCTCTATTTCAGTCTTCAAAGGTCTTCCTTAACAAACAGGCACATCCTGTTGCTCCCGCTCAGATGCCTCAAGGCGTTGAACCTACCCCCAGACAGGGTGGCGGTTCTTATGCTGATGTTGCTAATGGTGGTGGAAGCAATAACACATGGTCTCAGTATGCTAATGTTGCCGATGTAAAGGGTCCAGCCTCCATGAAGGCTCAGAGCATTACTAGCCTTACAGACGCACAGTTGATGGAGGGCATTAACGCCCCCCTAAGTGGTGAAGAAGTTGCCATGAAGATGGCAGAACTTCAGGCTCAAGGTATTGCTATCTCTCCTGAAAACATTTCTAAGGAAGAGTTTGCCGCTTACGACCCTTGGCGTGAGAAACAACACTTTAATTTCTGGGGTGCTGTTGGTGAAGGAGCCCTTATGGCTGGTGCTGACCTTGGCAAAGGCGTTGTCTCTGGTGTTACTGACTGGAAGAAGATGGGTCTTGCTGTTGGTCTTTCGGCTATCGCTACACCCGCTGTTGGCTTTGGTGTTGCCTTTGGTTCTACTGCTGTTGAAGGCTTTGCCAGAGGCACAAGAGACCTTGGTGGCCTTGCTGTAATGGCGGCTAACCACCCAGGAAGTCCTATTTATCGCATGTTCGTAAATCCTACGAATGACATGGATAAGAAGTATGAAGACTTTTTAGACCTCGCTAAGTGGAATCACAGGTCTGAAGAGATTCTTGCTGGCAAAGCAAATGTGTTCATGCCTGAGCGTGAAACATACGAGAAACTTTTTGGTAAGACATTTGGCAATCAGGTTGAAGACTTTATTGGCGTTAACAAGGAACTGGCTACAGCCGCTTCCTACTTCCTAGACCCCACCTTATACCTCTCTATGGGAGGAACTGCGGCGGCTAGAGGAATTGCTGGGAAGGCAGGAGCCGCCGCTATTAAGTCTGGTCAGGCTGGCAATACGCTTGGTCATGCTGTTACTGCCAGAGCCGCTCGTAACGCATTTAAGGCAAGTTGGATGAACTCGCTTGGCGAAAACCTTGTTAAGTTTAGTGATGCTACAACCAAACCTATTGATGCAATGTTTGAATCAATTACAGACAACGCTTCTAAGGTTCTTGGTACTAAGGTTCACATTACCCCTAATGGACAGGGAAGAGCGGCTAGAGTTGCGGCTGGTCATGGTGGCACAAAGGGTCCGACCTCTCTTGTTCACTCTGCAATGGGTGCTGTCGGCATGTATTCTATTTTTAATATTCCTTACGCACTTCCTATTACTTCTGTCTACGCTGGCCTTAAGGGCGTTGGCCTAGTTGGTGAAGCCATTATTGATGTTGGCATGAAAGGCATCCAAAACAGCGACACCGCTATTGCTAAGGCAATGAAAATGTCGTCTCCTCTTGCTATCTACATGAAAGACCTTGGTGAAACTACCATTAAGGGTGGTTTCTATGGCGGTGTTATTGGTGGCGTTGCTGGCGGTGAAGAGGGTGCGGCTGGTGGCATTGGTACTGGGATGGCTCTTGGAGCCTTAGGCCACAATATTGGCTATGCTTATGGCACTCTCAGTGGCAACTTTGCTAAGGAAGCCCTTTATAAAGAATTTGATGCACATGTCGGACAGTTGAGGGAAAAGGGACACTTGCTTAAACACGACCGAGTCCAAGAGTTTGTTACTAGAATTGCCAAGGACCATGGCTCTGAAGAGGCAACTAGGGCTATCGCACATATAATGACTCTTGAAAAGAGTAAGAATGTGTCCGTGTCGTACATGGGATATAAAGATTTTGCGGCGGCTCTTGCTAATGATTCAAAGATGTGGCGTACAATCACGGACGCTCAGGGTAAGGAAACAAAGGTTCTTACAGAACTAGGCGAAACGATGAAAGGTGCGTTGGATAGATATGGTTCTTTTGAGGCTGATGTTGAAAAGATTAGACCTTCACCAGACTTTGTTGGCCCAATGCCTTCTGAAAAGATTGCGATGCCGTCTCAGTCTTGGAATGGCATTTTTATGGGCAATGGCCCAGATGGTAAGCCGAACCAAAAGCCTGTTGCTATTTGGCAAGACGGAGAAAGCAGAAGATGGCATATCATTATCAATACCGATAATGTTGCGGCGGCTAGAGACAGATTTGGCAATATAATTTTCGACAAGTATAAGGAAGAAGGTCCGAGACCTACTCAAAAGTTTAGAAACCCTGAAACAGTTCGTGTTGAAGGTCCGAGGGTTGATGTTACTGAAACGCTTCCTGCTGGAATCGACCAGTATGGAATTCCTCTTAAATCTAAGAAGGAAAGAACTGTCGTAAAGATTTCTAAAAAGGACTTTGTTGGTCCTATGCCAGAAGTTAATGAAACTAGATGGTCTGAGGTTGAGATGCAGGGTCCGATGCCTGATGTTGAAAAACAGAGACCTAGACTTGTTCAGGCTAGTACTGCTCCCCTTGGAGAACTTTGGCATGCAATGAATGCCGCTTACAGAAGAGTCAACCATGGTGCTGATGTGGTTAACTCTGTTAAGGATTGGCTGATTGGTTCTGGTGGCAAGGCTGGCACTGCCTTTAAGGATAGGGCTGGAACTGTTAAGTTCATGCATGAAGTCTACCGAAAACTAAACGGCGGTCAGAGAGATGCGGCCTATGATGGCAACTGGAGAAAGGCCATTGAAGAATTTGAAAGAACTGGAAAGATTGAAACCCCTGAGGTTGCTGATGCCTTCCATGATTTTATTGAAGAACTTGGCGAGGCTATGTTCCTTGGCTACGAAAGCGGTAAGCCGTTTGACTGGGTTCTTAAGGGTGGAGACTTGGGTTTTGCAAGAAACATGGTTGAGTCCGTTAAGGATGTTTGGCATAACCGAGTCCTCAGAGAAGCAACAAACCTTGGTGCTGATGTTAGAACGAGCAAGGCTTTCCTTGACTGGTTTAAGAAAACTAGGGATGATAAGAATTTTAAGTTCGACCCTATTATCGAGAACGCCTTTAAAGACCTAGTTAAATCTTATACGGCACATGAGATGAAGGACGCTGGCCTTGGTAGAACTGACCTTCATAAGTTTACTGCTGGGCAGTTGAAGACCCACGCTGAAACATATGGCTACGAAGACAGGCTCAAGTACGACAAGGATGGAGTTCCGTCTCTTAAAAGCAATGAGCAGTACAACGCCGAACAGCACAATAAAAGTAAGGCTTTAGGTGCAGAGTTGGGACCAGCCTTCCTTAAGAACCCAGCACTATTTAACGGCGTAGACCTTCAGGTTGTTACGGACGGAAAAAGTGATATAGGTACAATTGAATCAAATTTTTCAAGCCTTGATGCCGCAAGCAGAGACCCCAACGGCTCTACATCCGACACCCTAGGCTCCAGAGATGGTGCAATGCTTTACCAAAGCACAGACTTTGGTGATGTTGGCCCTTCCCTTGACGACCTTCATGCCGCTCAGAAGTCTGGTGCTGATGCAAGCGGAGTATATCCTCCTAGAACTTCCTCCTCTTACGGAGCCAGAGGAAGGCCAAGAACTGCCCTTACAGGCAAGATGGCTATTGACCTTGCGGAAGCGATGAAGACAGGCAAGAAAATCATAATGCGTGGCATTCCTAGTGAAGCATTGTTTAATATAATTGAGAAGTATATTCCTAAGACTGTTGCTGACAATGTGAGAATGCTTGCTCCTCTTATTGTTGATGGTGGCATCTCTAAGGCTAATGTAGTCTCTGGTAGTTACCATGGATTTGACCAAGTGGACAAGAATGGCGTTAAGCAAAGCCGTAAGTCTGGCGACAGTTTTAATGCTAGACAGGTTAACTTTGTCCCCTACGACCTAGAACTCTCTTGGACTCTTGATAATATCAAGAACCCTACAGTCAATTACGAGAATCCTCACTTTGCCTACAATGCCAAGGTGATGGATGTTGATGCCCTCAACAGACGAAACCATATACTTTGGAACGAGAACGCTGAACTCCGTTCCCTCTACGGAGATGTTCACCAGTTTGAAGAGGATGTGTTCAGAACCATTGACGAGTACAGTGCATACAAAGAAATCCCTGCTACTGAATTCTTTGGTGACAATGCCGATGCTAGACTTAAGCGTAAGTATGTTACTGCCGCTTTAGGTGCTTCTCCGAACATTGCCCACAAGAGTGCCTTTAGTGTTGCTGAAGCGGAATGGCACTCCTACCAGCATTTCGACAGAAAGGCGACCCAGAACAACCCTTGGCATAGACTACGCCTTGATGGCCTTACTGGAGCCAAGTCTGTTGATGGTGAGCGTATGAGAATGCGTGTCAACGAAACGATGTATTACAGAAGCATGAAGCCTACTCCGACTACGGATACTGGCCCTATGTGGAAGGATAGCACTGGCAAGCCAGCCATGTATCAAGAAGGCGACATTGTCAATGGAGTTAAGATGACCCCTCAGCCTCTTGGTCGCAGATACGACATGAATTCTGAGAAGTGGAAGTCTGGCTTTATCGGAAGACTTGCTGAAGCGAATCAGACATGGGTTGGTAAAGATACTCCCGCTGGTCAGATTGAAACCCTCAAAGACAAGGTTGTTCAATTTAAAGTTGGGCCTAAGTTTGCTTCGTTATCTATTATTGAAAAACTTAAGAACGGAAAACTTGGAGATGAAATTGTATATGTCATTTCAGAAGTAAAAAAGAGAAGAAATGGCGAAGCCGTTGCAGATGTTGCTGTAACCACAGCCTCTTGGAAGCGTAACAGAGGATGGGGCAATGTTGGCTATTCTGAGTTCCTTGAGAGAGTCAGAGCCCTAGACTTTAAAGCGTTTGAAGGCGAGATTATCAACCATGAAGGTTTCCCTATGAGGATGCGTGACACTGTCGCTGGTGCTGGAAACTCTTATATCATGGGTCCAGATTGGGAAACCAGAATTGATGTAGCCACACAGGCAGAAGTTGTTAGAAGACTTGACAATGAAATTGAACTAAGTGAAGACCATGAAGGTGTCCGTGTTAGTTCTCCTATTAATCCTTCTGCGTTCTACCAAACTGAAGGCATTGGTGATGGTGCTATCCCTGTTAACCTAGAAAATCTTAGAGACTTTAGTGCCTCTACTAATGGAGAAAACTTTAATGTTGATAGCCTTGCAAAGCGTCTTGACGACCCTAGCAGACTGGCAAAAGAACTTGGTAAACTTAAGATGTTTAAGAAAGCCAAGCCTATTATGTATCAGATGGCTGATACTTTTGGTGCTAAATCTGAAATGGAAGCGGCGTTTCTTAAGAGCAACTTTAAATATGCTGAAGAAAAAGGAGATGTTTTTCAATCTGAAGCACTTAAACGATTCCTTGCACAGTTTGACAATGGAACTGAAAAAGCAACACTGATAAGACATTCTCTTGAAGAGTGGCTTAAGGTTGGCGGGGAAATGGATACATATAATTCCGTGTTTCAAACAGGTAGACCTGTCGTTCTAATAGGAACACACGGAACTAAAAGCATTGAATTAATAAAAACTGGCGAGTTTAGAGGAGAGATGCTTGGTGGAAACACTGGTGCGGCTTCTGCTGAACGAGGCCATTTCCATTCTGGCAAGCAAACAACCTCCCACACATACGGAAAGGTAGAAGGAAAGATTCACGAAGTTATTGATACTCTTAATAATGCTTTCAGAAACCTTAAGGACACAATAACAGACCCTCGTTTTTCTGACCATGAAAGCATGGTTAAGCATCTGAAAGATTCTTTTGAAGAAGCAATGCTTCTTGCCAAGGATAGCATGTCAAGAGAAGATAGAGACCTTCATAGGTATTGGTTTGGTGAAACGGAAAGACTTCTCAGACAAGTTGAGCCAGAACTTAGGGCTAATGAAAAAAGAATAGAGGCTGTAAACAATATTTGGAAGGGTCTTGCTGATGAAATTGACGCAAAGTACCCTAAGTCCATCATGATGGATTCCGTTAACACAACTGGCGTTCGCTATCAATACCCTGTTAATTCTCCTACTTCTGATGTTTCTAGCATGATGAGAAGGCTTCATGGTCAAGGACTATCTGCAACAACTGAGGTAATCTCTAGACTCCCCACAAAGGAAATGAGAGGAGAGATTCAATCTCTTGTAGAGAAAAAGTTTGGCGAAAAAGCATCACAGCAATCTCTGAAGGCATATGAAGATGGTCTTTCTAAGACCCTAAAGCCACTTCAAGAGGATGCACAAGCCGCATATCATAAGGCTGTTGCTGGAGTTAGAAAGTCTGCGTCAAACGAATTTGAAATTCAGCAACTTCGTTCTGCTGTTGGATTTAGAAATCCTTTGGTTTACGATTTTAAGGGCTCCGAATACAGAGAAATCAAATACGACACTCTACTTCTGAAAGCAATGAAGGATGGTCATGATAGCGTTATCATGCTAAACACATTTGATGGTGGTGCTGAAGTTGATAACATCTATGTTACACTCAAGGGCAACGAAGGTACGCATATTGCCGTTCTTGATACAAATCTTACTGGAAAAGCAAAGCGTAGAGGCATTAACGGCGAAGAGGGTGGAAGGTGGCTACAGCAGACTACAGACGACATGCTTCCCGCTGGCTCGTTTGGTCCTAACAATCCCGACACTGTTAGATTGCGTAGAAGCATTGACAAGAAGACTGGTAAGACTGGCGATGGGAAGTTTGTTATTAAGATTAACCCAGCCAAATCTTTTAAGATAGGCATGGAGTATGAACGCATGAAGCACGACCCTTATAACCCTAAGGTTAGAGCGGCGTATAAGGCTTTTGCCGATGAAACACTTGCCCAGATGCAAGAAATTGTTGAGGCTGGCTATATTCCTGAGATGCACTACAAGGAAACTGAGCCTTATGGTAGCAGTGCTGAAGCCATATCTGATATTAGAGACAACAAGAAACTTAAGGTGCTTGCTACTGACCTTAACTTTGGCACAAGAAAAGTTACACCTAAGGATGTTACAGAGAACCCGCTCCTTGGTATGTCAAAGTTTAAGGATTCCAATGGTGTCCCGATGCGTATCAATGATGTATTTAGATTCGTTCATGACTTCTTTGGTCATAGCGAAAGAGGCAACGGATTTGGACCCCTTGGAGAAGAGAACGCTTGGGATGTTCATGCAAGAATGTATAGCCCTGAAGCCAAGCGAGCGATGACTGCTGGCACTAGAGGCCAGAACTCTTGGGTCAATTTTGTCAACGAGCCTAACATTGAAATCAATAGGAAGCGTTCCATGGTTAGAAATCTCATGAAGGAAGGTCGTATTCCTGAGGCAATGGAGATTCAAAAAACCATTGGGCAGATTAGATTTGCTGACCAGAAGATTGGCCTCATGCCAGAATGGACAAGCAAACTTGACGAACAACTTACTCCTATTGAAAAACAATCATATGGTACGCATGTAACATCTGAAAAAACCTTTGGTCTTTATCAGGGTGGCGATGACATGAGTCATTCCGTATGGGTTCCTGAGGCCGATGAGTTTTCTGCGGCTGGCATTCAGGCTCAAGCCTCCTCTAAGTTTGGCACATCTGTTGAAATTAAGAGCGGTCCTGCTTATGCTGGCTACAAACTCTTTATGGCTGGAGACAAGAGGGCCATGGGTTCCGTTTCTCCGACTGGAGAACTGGGCTCAGTGATTAAGGGTGTCAATGGTACGGCACACGATGTAGAGGCTGTTGTTAAGGCGGCATTGTCTACTGGCAAGGTTAGATGGCTCAATGCTTTTGATACAGTTCTTCCTAGCATGTATGATAAGTTTGGCTTTGAGGCCGTTGCTAGAATTAGATTTGTTGACGAGTATAGACCTGATGGCTGGGACTATTCTAAGTACGCCAAGTTCAACGCAGGTCGTCCTGATGTTGTCTTCATGGCATATGTCGGTGAAGGCAAGGCTAAGGCTTACGAAAAGAATAAGGAGCGTATTCCGCTTGTTGATTCATATGATGATGCGGTTGCTCTTGTTCAGGCTAAAGCCTCTGAGGCTAGAAACAAAGGCTACATGATGCAGGAAACGGACCTCAGCGGTCCTGACCCCTTCAAGTTTAACAAGTTGCGTGGCGACACAGTTAAGGAACTGGCGTTCAGGGATACTATGTTTGAATACGCTGAGTTTGTTAGAAAGACTGACGAGCGTATTAAGATGGGTCAAGAACCAAGACCTCGCAATGCGGTGCTGGCTACTTACTTTAACAAGAACAAAGACAAAACCTTTGGTCATTCTGTAATGACATGGGATAAGATTTCCGTCTGGGACAGAAGCGGCACAGGCCCAGCAAAAAGACTAATAAAGATTGAAGAGTTCACACAAGAGCATCTGGCAGACATTAAGGAACAGATTGTCAGAAGTGACCCTAACTTTAAAAAGGAATTTACTCGCTGGGGACAGGAGAATAAAAATACAGCAGAGTTAAAAGCAATAGACCTTGCTAGGCAAATTGCGGACGAACAAGCCGCCTTTGAAAGAGAGGGAGATGCTCTTCTCGCCAAGGGTATTTACGGAAACGAAACAGCAAGAGACAGAATGAAGAGACTGTTTAAGGAAAGATTTAATGCTAAGGCAATAAAGTATCTTCTTTCTGTAGGCGGTGAAGAAGTTACTAAAATCTTTAAGACCATTGACAAGAACTACGACAAAAACACGGCTAAACTTGAAGCCGCTAGAAAAGAAAAAGACCTGCGTACCCGCAAGATGGAAAGAATTAAAGACCAAGTTGAGGTTGAATTCCTTAAGGAAAATGAAGCGGCTGAAAATGAAGGCTTAACTCATGAAGATGATGCCTATCCCCATAAAGAGTTTGACGATGAAGTTCACCTTGAAGTTCTAAGAAGACTTGAAGAGTCTGAAGCCAAGGAAACTAATGTTGAAGAAGCCTTTGACCTTAAGGAAGAAGACTTTACCGATGAGATTGAGGCTCTTACAAAAGAAGACGCAGAAAAACTTGCGGCCAGAAGAGCGGCAGGTCACAGAAGAAACTCTGCCGAAGTGTACGGCTTTGCTGACGAGCAAGGAAATGTCAAGGCTGAGGATGTTGTAAAGTATGAACCGATGACTCCAGAACAACTGGAGACCATGATGAAGGAGGAAAACGAAGAGTCCTTTGACAAGGAAGGTATGCGAATTTGGGACAAGGAAGAGTTTGATGCTGAACTCCAGAAGCGTATTAGAATTAATAACTCTCTTGCTGAAATCAAAAAGCAGGTCGAGGCTGGAACATACAACCCTGACGGCTCTAAAAACCAAAACTTTGGTACTAACCTTAAGTCTGGCTCACTTCAGTATATGGCTGGATATAAATATGCTAATTCCCAGTGGTTTAATGACAAGGGAGAGTCTATCCTTAGAGAGTTAACACTTGACGGAAAAACCATGATGATTGAAGGAGTTATTCCTTCCGTACACGACAGTAAGAATTCTGGCAACAATGAAATTGTCATGAAGTATGCTGGGATGCCAGACAAAAAGGTCAAGATTTCTGATGTTCCTCCTGAGGTGCTGGCTGAAATTAGAAAGAATGCCGTCAGCGTATACCCTGAAGAGTACACTGAGTTAATTAAGAAGCAGGAAGCACAACTACAAAGACTCAGAGAAGGTGCTATGCTTAATACCCCAGTTGAACATCTTGATACGCTCTTTGGTCTCTTGGCTCTTTATGGCATGGAGTTTAATAGGCATCTTCTTGATAAGAACTTTAAGGCTGGAGTTAACGAGCAGTCTCTTGAAGGTCTTTCTGGCAAGGAAGTTTACGAAGAGGCTCTAAGACAATCTGGAAGGCTTATTGTTGGGTTTGATAGAAGTGCTAAATTTACAGAAGCATTGCAGAATCACCCAGACCTGTTCATGTCTACAATTGAAATTCTTAGTGCCATAAAAGAGGGTGCTGAGTACATTGAGAAGAACGCAAAGGGTACTATTGAGTTTGAACACAGGGTCAGCCTTGCAAGAGAAAAGGGCGTAACGATTGACGCTAACATGGAGGTCAAGGAAGTTCTTGGAGACAATCCAATAATCAAGGGATGGCTTGGCGAGTACCTTAGAAAGTACCCTGAGAACAAAGAACTTCTTACAACTGACTCCTCTAAGCCTCTTTCCAAAGAAGCAATTGAAAAGAAGGTTGAAAGCAGATTCAAGGATTACAAGAAAGCCTTTAAGGAGAAAAACAAAGGCAAACTTCCTACCGAAGAACAACGAAAAAAGTTTAAAGAAGAAACAGAAATTAAAATTATCAGAGAGCATGCAATAAAGTCTGGCTCTGGAGAAATCACATTTGTTGGCAACTTCTTTGACCAAGGAACAGGCAAACACCATGTTTATGGTCAGGCTGATAGCGTTGAATATCGCTACTACAAGAAACTAAAGGCTAGAAACGATGAGATTAAGGATAGAAATCGTTATGTCGAAAAAGACCCAGTTACTGGCAAGCATCTTGTTGAAATTGAAAGAGGATATAAGCCTTCTCAAATTGCTACTGGTGAAGCATGGAAAGATTTCCAAAAGGAAGCACCCTTCTTTGGTCCTATCCTTGAAAGAGAAGCACCAAGAGATGACTCAGAACTAAAGAGACAGGCTAAGGCTGTTGCTGGAGAAATACGCTACGACTTCATTGAAAACATGTTTGACGAAATGAATCGAATGATTCTTGACGAGGCTGATGCCATGCAAGAAGAGAGAGGCATGATTCTGAAGGATTGGAAAGAAATTGCTAAGGAAAAACAAGTTGAGCGTAGAGAAGGCCAATCCGACAAGGCTAAGGCTCGCACTACTGCTATTGAAGCCGCTGTAAACGAAGACGCTCCTAATATTAGCGGATACGATGATGTTGATATCACGGAGCCCACACCTGAACTTAAGCCTAAGTCTGGTGTTGCCGCACTTCTTGGTGCTATCGACAACGCTACAACTGAAGCAGAAATGCATGAGGCTCTTGGCATTACTAAGCCTAAGGAAAAGAAGGTAGAGAAGAAGAAGTATGCTCCTGTGGCTGAGGCTCCTGTTACTCCGAAGGTTATGCCCATGACTTCTGAAAGGGTTACTCAATCTATCTCTCAACTCGTTGACATTGGTGAAACTCACCCTGAAAGACCTAACGAAAGAATTATAACTGTCATTGAAAACGGAGAGCGTAAGGCAGGTGCATTCCAAGTTAGCATGCAAGGTGAAGGCGACACTGCCACCCTGTACATTGACGCTATCTATGGATTTGAAGGCAAAGGTGGAGGCAGAATGGCAATGGAAAGAATTCTTTCCCACGCCGACAAGAATGAGATTCAGGTAACCCTTGAAGTTTCTCCCTTCTACGCTGAGGGTGGTCGCAAGTTAGACCACGCTAGACTGATGAAGTGGTATGAATCCTTTGGCTTTGTGCCTTGGACTGAGGCCAGCACCCCTACCAACTCCTACATGGTTAGATATCCTAAGGAGTTTAAGGGTGATATGGCTCCTGCCAAGCCTTCCCTGCCTTACAGCAAGGAAGCCCTTAAGCGTAACATGGCGTTTAATCACACCAAGATGCCTGTGTCTGGCGACATGTACCATGAGCCTATTGGCCCGAAGCCTGAACTTAGCCAGCCAAGAGCAATTGAAACATCTGGTCGGGAATCGTCTGTTGCAGACTTGCTTGACAAGTATCAAGTTCCTGTCCCAGCAAAGGCTCCAGCACCTCAGGCTCCTACTACCCTTAAGTTAGAGTACAACCCGCCTCCTGCCTATGATAAGCCTATTGGCCCTGAAAGGCCCATTCAACTTGGCTACACCCCTGAGGGTGGCAATGACTACGACAAGCCTATTGGCCCACGCAGACCTGCTGGTAGACCCAGAAGAGAGAAGCCCCCTGTTGGCACTCCGACTAAGGCCAAGCCTGTCACTCCGACCAAGGCTGAAGTCAGACAAGTCGAGGCGACAAAGGAAAAGGTCAAGAACATTACTGAAGCCGCTATCAAGACTGGCACAGTTAAGCCTGTTGACGCTGTTGGTGCATCTCAAGTAGTGGTGCAACAGGCTGGCCCTATTGCCTCTGTCTCTAGAGAAAACCTAGAGCATACCCTTGCCGTCTTGTCTATTAAAGACCACTTGACGCTTAAGATGAGTGGAGGCTCTGCCAATCCTAGGATTGCCACTGCTGACAAAAGATATTTAGTTACTGGTAAGGCTGGCAAGTATGAGGTTGTAATGCAACCGCATCAAAGTCCTTACCATGGTCAGATTGTTGACCAGAGAAGAATTGCTGTCGTTCCTACGCTTGAGCATGCACAGTTGTGCATCAGAGAGTTTGATACACTTCAGCGTAGGCTTGCTGAAATGCAAGGTATTGATACATCTGCCGCTCTTCAGGCTACGGCTCCTGTTATGGCTCCTGCTCAGATTCAGCAGGTTGCACAACAAATTGCTCAGGCTGAGGCTCAGATGCCTACACCTCCTGTTACATCTCCCCGCACTCCTGCTGAGGTTCACCCGAACTTCAACGCTTGTATCGTTGGCCTAAGCAAACTTAGAATTCCTAGACCGCTTGCAAAGGAACTTGTTACTGCGGCTGTCACTGCTCTTGGCAAGGACGCTAAGATTGAAGATATCATCTCTCACTGTCTGCATGCCAATCAGGTGATGGCGGCTCAGATTGCTACAGCAAACCAGATACATGTGGCTACAGTTAATAGCACCTCTGGGGCTCCTAACCCTGCTGGTGTCGCTCAGGTTGTAATCATGCCTAGTAACTCTGGTCTTAACACAGCCGCAGGTAGCGTTGTTCCTAGACCTCCTTCTATGGGCCTTGGCTATCCTAACTTCATTCCTTCTGCCCCTGTACAGACTGCAACAAAGGCCATGTGGACTCCGTCTGCTGACCAGTTGATGGTCTACAATGTCCTAATCAGATTTGACCAGTACATGTCGAAGATTAAACTTCCCAATGGTGCTGAAGGTACTGGGGTTACGCTGGTGAATGCGTATGGCTATACTATCCAACAGACTGGTCCTTCCCGATTCAGAGTGTTTGGTCCTAACAAGGCACTTGTGTCTGTCACGGACAACGAACAACAGGCTTGCGATGAAATCTTCAGGGCTCACTTCAAACGATGAGCCCCATAGACCCAGACCTTGGCAAAGCCGCCGCTGACTTTAAGTCTGGCGGTTGGATGGTCGCTTTGCTTGGAGCCCTAGGGATGATAGCCAGAATGATATTGACTGACGAGCGTCAGCCTATTGTCGTTTGGGTTAAGAAAATAGTTGCTGGCGGGATTGTAGGTATATTGATGTACTTTGCGTTGCATGGTAGCAACATAGACCCATTATATAAGTCTATACTATTCTCTGTAAGTGGTGCTATTGCTCCAGATATATTTGAGAAGACATTTTATAGCCTTCTTAACAAACTATGGAAAAAGTAATTCTGCTGGCACTTCTTCTTGTTGGCTGTGCTTCCGCACCAGCCCCTACCCCCGAATATAAACCGCTTCCCCCTGTTGCCCCTGTCAATGAAAAAAAGGAAGCGTACATTGAGCATGTCGAAACGGAAGCGTCCGAAGCGTCAGCGGCACTCACTGTCATTAATGGAAAAAATAGTGAACCTTCTGACAGGATTATTTCAATTAGTATCGAGCGTCTCAACGCTATTAAAAGGCCCACCCAAGAGCAAATAAACAAATGGGCGGTGACCGCTAAGGATGTCAAGAAGTTAGACAAGGAAGCAGAGAAGACCAAGGCTCTTGAAGCCGAACTTAGTACGGCATGGACTGCCGCCGTTGTTGCTGACGCTCAGATTGAGGCTTTGTCTAAGGCTGAAGCGTATGAGGACATTCGTGATGCTTGCCTATGGCTTGGGTCTATCCTGACTTTTGCTGGCGTTGCACTGGCAGTGGCTGGCATGTGGATTGGCAGGGGCGTTAAGGAAGGTGCTTTTGTCCTCGCCATAGGGATTGCAATCATAGCCGCACCACTCGTCATACAAGATGTGGTTGAGTCTCTTTGGTTCAAGATTAGTATAGCAACGACATTCCTTGTTGGCCTCGGATTTGGAGGGTATAGACTCTTCCATACTGAAAAGCAGGTCAGGCGTTACTGTCAATCAAGTGATAATGTGGGACATGATGAAGCATCTTGTCTGAACACAGAATCAAAAACTTCTGACTCCGAACAAGCCCCTTCTGCAAAAGAAGTTTGATGTGCTTGTTGGCGGTTGCTTGGCTTATTCCCTTTGACTCAAGATAGTCTGCGGAGGTCCACCATCCATCAGGGATATCGTCAGGAGTTTTCTGTAGAGAGGTTACCTTTAAAAAGGCTTTCTCTATTTCTTTGAGTTTTAGATTCTTCATTTATTTTGTTTGTGGCTTCGGTTAGCATCGGCATGTAGTACTCAAGTACCTTAGGGTTGATGCCGATGCACAACCCAGCAGAGATGATAGATGAACTGAGTTTCTTTTCAGTTAAGATTTTGGATGTGTCCATAGTATTAAGTTGTCTAAGTCTTTCTATTTCTTCTCTAAGTTCTGGCCTAGTCCAGTAGAGAAGGTTCCTGTCAGTCAATGTCAAAGTCAATAGGAGTAACCCATCGTCCCCCTACCTTGTGAGCCTGAAGAATCTTCCAGTCCTTACCCTTCACCCATCCATAACACCATCCGTTGCCCCATGTGGACGAGTTTAGATGGTTCTTGGCATAGCCAGCAGTCCTCTGCTTCCCAAGCCAGCCAGCACAGAAGCCTACCACGCCCCTGTGACGCTTGGCGTTGGCTTGCATGATGGTATGGAGGTGTCCAATGACACAGGCTCCACCGCTAGGGGCGTAATGAATAGCATGCTCCTTGACGCTGTTCTGATTGGCTGAGTAGCCATGGCAAAAAACCACGGGGCCAAGTTTAAAGGTTCCGTCTTCTGCATGGTATGGCTTGATTGTCTTGCATCCATTCTCTTTCAGAGTCGAGACAATGTAGTCAATAATGTCCTTACAATAGTCCCTGATGATACCACTACCACTAGACTCCATAGTTTTGAAGAGCCTGTCTTCATGATTTCCAAAAAGGTAAACATCTGGTTTGGTTCGTTTGATAAATTCTACACCCATGCGAATGTCTTCTTCAAGGGAGTCGTTAACATCTTTGCCGTCAGCCCCTTTGCGGAGGGCTTTAATATCAAAGCCGTCTCCACCATGGATTTTAATGTCGGGCTGGAAGCGTCCCATGAATTCTACAAGGGCATCCGTACAGGATGTATCCTCCATATTCCCATGATTGTCAGTAAAGAAGACAAACTTTGTCCACTTACTTTTTGGGTTCTTTTTTCTTTTTGTCATATACTGGTATGGTTCGGTGTGAGCGAGGGCTCAGTTGGTCAATTTCTTGGAGGATGGAGGTGAGTTGTTCGGGGTCGAATGAGGCGAATTTGTTTCTTCCTATGGCTTGTCCAGCCATGAGTCTAAACATTTCAATCCCTTTTGTCTTCTTCAACGGCATATTTATACTGAGGGGCTGTAGTTAGGATATGGAATGCCCACTGTAAAGCGTCTTCATTTACTTCAAGGAGCCAACAGGCAAGCCTGACTCTCCATCTAGATAGGTGTTTAGTATTCATAGCCACATCATGTCTTCAAGTGATAGG
>Ga0209246_10000094_pt1 | contig 38241 bp, 59 predicted proteins | sample LauGreSpBDMM15SN_2_FD_187560 | JGI IMG/M metagenome (GOLD analysis project Ga0209246, IMG submission 187560) | Freshwater lake microbial communities from Lake Michigan, USA - Sp13.BD.MM15.SN (SPAdes) (version 2) | ecosystem: Environmental > Aquatic > Freshwater > Lake | place: Lake Michigan...
AGGACCTTCCACTCCAGTAGCACCAGTCAGTCCTGTTGGCCCAAGTGGTCCAGTAGCACCAATCGGACCAGTAGCGCCTGTAGCGCCGTCTAGTCCTTGGAGACCGCTTGCCCCTGTTGCACCTGTTGGGCCTTCTAGCCCAGTTGGTCCTGTGACTCCCTGGATGCCCGTAGGGCCTGTGTCTCCAGTGGCACCAACTGGGCCCGTAGCGCCAGTAGGACCAGTTGGTCCAAGTGGCTGGGGGCCTACTTCAACCCATACAAAATCGTAATAAATAAAAGTGATACCAGTATCGGACTCAAACCACAGGTCACCTTCAGCGGGACTTAGCGGCGGTTCATCAGAAACAGTCACATAAGCAACTCCAGTGGCTCCAGCAGGTCCTGTGGCTCCAGTGGGGCCAGTAGCACCAGTAGCGCCATCTAATCCGACATATCCGTCTGCACCGCTTGGGCCAGTAGCCCCAGTTGGTCCAGTTGCTCCGTCTGAACCGACATAACCATCTGCACCGCTTGCGCCAGTCGCTCCCGTTGGGCCTTCTGGGCCGACAGGACCTGTAGCACCCATTGAACCAGTCGGACCTTCAATGCCAGTAGCGCCAGTTGCGCCATCAGCACCAGTAACCCCAGTTGCTCCAGCGGGTCCAGTTGGCCCCTCAATACCAGTGGCACCAGTGTCGCCTGTTAATCCAGTTGCTCCCGTTAGTCCTGTAGGGCCCGTCGCTCCAGCATCTCCAGTTAAACCAGTCGCACCCGTAGGTCCAGTCAAGCCTGTCGGTCCAATATCTCCAGGAACTCCCTGAATACCATCCACACCTGTCGGGCCAGTTGCACCTGTCGCACCGACTGAAACAATCATTGTCCAGTCGGTTGGTGGGGCTACTCCTGCGACTCCAAAATTAGATGTACGAACCCATACTGAGCCTTCGTATGTTACGGAATCACGAAATACATAAGGATAAATAGCGCTATAAACACCTAAGTAGTTTGTTGCTAACGGTCCTGTTGCACCAGTTAGGCCAGTTGGTCCTGTTGGTCCAACTACATACCCGACTTCTGTCCATCCATAGCCAGCACCACTTGGACCGTAAGTGTAAAAACTTCCTTCGCTTGTTACAAAACGAATTTCAGCCAATGAGCCATATATTGCAGTGAGGTCTTCATAGGTTGCAACTTCTGCCCCAATGCTTACAGAGATTCCACTGGGACCAGTTGCACCCGATGGTCCTTCTGGACCTGTTGGACCTGTTGGACCTGTTGGACCTGGGTCTCCGTTTGCCCCACTTGCGCCACTTACTCCACGGAGTCCTACAACGCTAAAAAACCAATCCGAATGCTCTGTGTTATTTCCAACAAAAGACGGATATACGGTTATCGAAACATCCGTTATTACCTCTATTGGTCCCTCAATGAAATCATTGACAGGGTTTGTTTCAGAAGCAACTCTTACATATTGACCAGTTTGGTATGCGCCAGTATCTGTTGTTCCAAAAACAAACGGTCCGCTCGGTCCAGGACTTATCGTGCTATCTGAATAAACGAGATAACTTGGGCCAGTAGCCCCAGTTGGTCCAGTTGCTCCATCTGAACCGACATATCCATCTGCACCGCTTGGACCTGTTGCACCCGCAGGGCCTGTGGGTCCAGTCGCACCAGTTGGTCCAGCATCACCTGTATACGGAACAAACTTTGTTCCATCAAAACGAAGAATCTGGCCTGGCTCAGCAGTGGTCGTATCAATTTCAATACCATCAACAAAAATCGCTGATACTTTTACAATTCCGTCGCTCTTTAGAGTTCCAGCCTCATCGCGATAAAGATTGACATCACCTGGAGCGCCACCGCCACCCCATACAATTTTTCCACCAGCCTCAATATGTAGACGCGCGTCTGAATCACCGTCAACAACAACATCGATTGCCGTTGAAGCCGCTGAGCCTAGTTTATCTAGGCGTAAACGCTCTCTAAATTTTGGCATGGCCGCGACCAGTCCTTATCTGCGCCCTCAAGCGCTTCTACTATTCTGCTGCGATTACAACAATGCGATATTGCTGATTTGTTGGTGCTGTGGAGAATACCAGGTTTACAACATCTGTGCTATAGCGAACCACATCACAGTAAACAGTGCTTCCGCTTGATACTTCATAAATCTCAACTGTTACATCGGTTGTTCCGAGGCTGTGAGTTACTACTGCAGTAGTTGAACCAGCAGGAACATAAGCCTTGTACTTGGTTGGTACAGCGAGTGCGCTACGAGCATCTGCTGCCGTAGTTGAGTTAGTACCACCATTGGCGATTGGAAGAACACCAGTAACTGCAGAAGTTGAAGCAAGGTTGATTGCTCCGAAACTTGGAGTTCCATCAGAACCAGCCTGAAGTACTTGATACTGGGTTCCAGCAGCAGTTACTTGAAGTGGGTCTGTGGTATTTCCATAAATAATACCGTTAGTTGTAAAGGTTGCAGCACCTGTACCGCCATAACCCACAACAACCGTATCTGCTGTCCATTCACCAGTTGTGATTGTTCCAAGGGTTGTAATGGTTGACTGACCAACATATGTAGAAGCAATATCTACTGCGTTGGCTGTTACATCAATACGGTCAGTGGTGCCACGAACATGAAGGGTATTTCCTTCTTTTTCAAGGCCATCTCCAGCCTCAATTGAACCAGCGCCAGAGAACTGAACCCATGCAATTGGGTCTGTCCCAACAGCGATTGCTCCGTTGCTTGATACAACCCATCCGCTATCAGCGTTTACATGACCTTCTTCGACGAAAGTAAATGTTCCACCAGATACTTCACCAGTATCTACAGTTCCATCAGCATCAGTAGCACGAAGTGCAGCGCCTGAAGCCTGAACAACATAAATGCCGTTTTGAGAAGCAGTCGCTTGGTCCTTTACGAGAACACGGTCACCAGCAACAAGTGTTACATCGGTATCAAGAACATCGCCAGGCTCAAGTCCAGAAGCGATAAGAACTGGTGCGGTTGTTGCAACTCGAACTGACTGCTTAACATCAAGACCCTGACGAGCAGCGTCTACATAGCCCTTATTGGCTGCATCGGTTGCATCTGTTGGGGTAGCGAGGTTAGTAATCTTTTGACTATTGAAGGATACAGAAGATGTCGGAACAGACATTTGGTCAAGACGATTTGCCTGAACACGAGTATCAAGGTAGTAAAGGTTTACATCACCTTCTTCAATTTCGTCAGTTGTGTGACCAGAGAGAGATGTAACGGTTCCAGCAGAACCGCTTACATTTCCAGTTACATCACCAGTGAGATTGGCAGAGATTGTACCAGCAGCAAAATTACCATCACCATCACGCTTAACAATCGTGCTTGCGGTATTAAGATTAGTGGCATTATTGACCAATGTATAATGAGTCGAAGACATGGAACCAGCATTGGAACCATCTGCTGCAGAAATGCTAATTGCTGGAGTTGAAGTTCCATCACTTACTTGAATTGGTGATGTTCCAGTAACGCTTGTTACTGTTCCAGGCTTTCCTAGGTCTTTCCATGCAGGAGCCGCACCGCCAACTGTGCAGACAAAGACTGTCTGGCTTACTGAGTTGTAGTAGAACTGTCCTTCTTTTGGAAGGGATGGAGGACCACTCAACACTTGAATTACGGCAGAGCGCAATTCATTTTGGTTAAGGTCTACATTGTTTACGAATTTTGGCATTGTTCCTCCAGAACTATTCTATATTAAGAAAGATACGCTTTTCCAGCGAACGAGTGTGCGAAGGTCACGATTAAGTTGTTTGAATCAATATATTCAACATCTCCGATTACTGAATTATCTCCAGAGTCGACAACCGTCACATTTGGATAAAACCTTAAATTATGAGTAATATACCATATTGTTGTAGCAGAATACTGCTCAAAAACAAACTTTGACTTTTCTCTTACTTCTACAATTGCATCCTGAACATTTGTTGAAAATATTTCGGTTGTTGGGGTAAATTCAATAGACTCAGCACCGAATAGTTCTAATGAATCTACATATTCTTTTGTGGCATAGTTTTGAGTAATAACTGTTTGAATATTTGGAACAAGGTCTGCTAGGTCAACTGCACCATCTACGGCACCCTTGTTGATTGCAATGAAGTACTTATTTTCATTGGAATCGTTAATTCTCTCAGTGACTTCATAGGTAACACCACGAGGGGTTGTGAAATCACCATTTGTGGCAGCGAGATTTACACTTATATATCCAGTTTCATCCAATACGGCAACTAGTTCGATTGGTGAAATGCTTTCGTTAGTAACCGTGTCGCGCATTGTCTCTGTTGCAATGAAGGTTACTGAGCCAGTTGCTGGTGAAGAATCAGGCTTTAAGTATGTTGCTGTGACTTCTATGATAGTGAATGCCATATTAAACCTTACGATAAATATTCAGGGTAAGTGCATGATGGATTATTCCATCATCAAATTGAACGATTCTTTGAGTATCTATTAGTCTACATCTAAATACTTTATTATCTGAACCAGTTAAAGAAGCAGTATCGAGTCCAGTTATTAAAGAACTAATAATCGAATCGTTTTCTTCTGTTCTTTTTTCCCACAAATCAACTTGAACCATATAATTTCTTGCAAGAATTTTTTTATCTCCAGTTAGCGCAACTCTGTCATTTAGTCTGTCGGCATATGTGACATAAGGATAAGCGGTTGTTGGTGGAGCGAAATCTTTAAATACTTTAGATTCTATCTCTGCTATGGCAAGTGAAAGTATCTTGGTTCTTAGTGCTGATGCTATTGAAGACATTACTTATTACCCAAATTCTTAAATCCATTAGCGCTTCTTTGTATTGAATCTCGCCACCTATTGGCAACAGTATTTGTAATAAATTTATGGAAGTCGGCATCGGCGGCTAGTTTTCGCATAAAAGGATGAGGAGCGGCTTTGTTCTTTCCGCCATGACCAAACTCTACTGATGCCGCATATGGCGCTGTGGGTCCATATGCGGCTACTGCTGGGTTTCCAGGCCTTGCAGGAACAGTTATGACAGAATCCCTCAAAAAGCCTGTTTTTAATGCTGGCGGCTTTCCTGGAGCAGACTTAGATGTACTGCTTACAATCTGCCTGACTCTCTTATTTCCTTCATTTGCGCAATCGGTTGCAGATTCAGCATTTTTTTTAATAGCCGCATCTATTGCTCGTTGAATTTCTTTTTCTCTCATCTTCATTTGGTGCTGTAAAGTAGCCATTTAGACCCTGATTATTCTTACTTGAGCACGGAGATGGCTAGGAGTATAAATCACGGCATCGACTTCATAGATTCCATCTTCAGTCTGATTTTTACCGCTTATGACAATTTGGTCACCTTGGGAGATATTGGTGTTTTTAGGAAGTCTTGCGAAAGCCACAATGCGCTCTCCATATTGACCTCCAATTTCTGGATTTCTGTCATACATAAGAGTGTGATGGAATGAACCACGGACAGTCGTGTCTACTTCATCAGCAATCCACAGTCCATCTTCCCGAACAATAACTTCAGGTGCTGTAACTTTTCTGACAATAATTTTGTCTCGAAAGCCCCTCATAATTAAATGATTACTCTTCGTTTAAATTTGTTTGCCATTTTCAGTTCTGCTTCTGTAAAACCTGAAGCACCCTGTTCGGACATGTAGTACTGGCTGTTCTCAACATTCATACGCATTAGGCCTTGAGCATCGAGAAGGACTTTATTCATTTCTCGTCCTGCTGCTGCAAGCATAATGAAGGACAGACTTTCCATATCTTGTGAAACTGGTCCAGCGGTATAACTTACTATCGCACGATAACCATCTCCAGAAATTAAAATGTTATCGATTCCCCAAGGATAGATATCAAAATCTACAAGATTCTGTTCTACTTCAGTTCCAGCAAGACCAATATAAAAACTAGTAACTTCAATTACTGGTGCCTTATAGAGAAATATTTGTTTTTGGCTTACTTTTAAGCGATGAACTTCGTCAATAACTTGAACGGGAGAAATTGGAATATTTAGATACATTGACAAATAGCGCTCTAGGCTAGAGATGATTGTCGTTGCGGCAGCCCTTTGTCCAGTATCAAATTCGTGATTCATATACCTTTGAAGGTCTGTATAAGTGATGACTGCCATAGCGCTATTTTACATCCGATTGTCTGAGGGTGGTGAGGGGTCTAATCTGCTTCCTCTAACCAGAATATTTTTTTATATGGGAAAGCAGTCAGTGAATTAGATTCATCAGATTTTATAATAAATCCAAGTTCTTCATCATTTATACTGACATCAGTATACAAAACTTTACCAGATAGTGAATATATTACAATATTGTCATCTAGCGGTTCCCACTTGTAGTTGACGCTTATTGTTCGATTGGTTTTTAATGCGTTTACCACAAGAACTTTTGTGGTAATTGTATTAAAAACTTCGTCATTTGGATACTCTGGATACAGTTCATCATTATGAATAGACTGCATATATAATGCTGCTTTTATGTAATTAAAAGGTTGTCCAGAATCCCATGCTTTTGCATAGTCGTGACTAGCAAAATTATCAGAATCCATTATTACTTTGTTTCTGTTACACCAAATGAAGAACTGCCGATAGGCATTACCTTGTACTTCATCGCTTGCTCAAGAGTCATGCGCTCACCCTTACGGGCTACAAGTGTTTGCTTACCATCTATGTCTTCCCAAATATCTTTTGGGGCAACGACTGAAATATCTGCCATGTTGAAATTGTACCATAAAAAGCAAAAGAGCGGGTATTTCTACCCGCTCCAATGCAATTATTTGCTGACTGTTATCAGACAGGTGCGCCGTCGAAGTTGACTTCAACGAACGACTCTGGACGCTTAACAGCAAGTGCGAGACGCTCTTCAGCGAGTACTGCAATTGCGTTGCGAACAAAGAAGTCGCTGTGCTGCTCGGAAACACGAATGGTTCCTTGCATGCGGTCAAACAAAGTTGCTCCGATACCGAACGAACCGACAAGAGCGTAGCCCTCTTCGATTGCTGGTGTCTCAACAACTGGCAAACGCCACATACGGGCTTCTGCACCGATTGCAACAGACATAACCATGAGGTAGTTCTGAATGCCGTCTTTGCTGAGTTCGATTGCCTCGTAGTCATTCGGGTGAATGATTACGCCTGTTGGCTCGTAGTAAGCAAGCAGTGACTTGGTGATGGCGCGACGAACTGCGTCAATACGGGTATCGTACTGTGCTCCAGCGCTCCAGTCGTAGGTCTGAACACCAGAGGTGTTACGGATGCCTGTCAAGTTGGTGCCAGTACCGTCACCGTTAAGGATTTGGTCATCTTCCGTGAGGCGCAAACCGTAAAGAAGTTCGTTGTCGATGATGCCGCGAAGGGTTGGTTCATCGTCAAGAACATTGCGGTGAGCAACTTCATAATGAGCAATCGTGCGCACTGGAGCCTGAACACCAGTAACTGAAAGCGAGGACTGTGGCTTGGCTGCGAATGCAGAACCGTCACGCTCGGCAACAGTTGCTGAGTTGTTGGTGAAACCAGTTACACGGAAATACTCAATCATGTTGGTATTTGTCTGCTGAATGTCGAACAAGTCACGAACACGGCTGGTGCGCTTTGCGCGCTCAACAATGCCCAAACGCTGTGGGGTACCGAAGTCGGTTGGTGTTCCACTTGGCAAGCCAGTGTAAACATCCTTGACTCCGTAACGCGAACCCAGGTCTCCCGTTACCGAGAAAGGTGTGTTCATCGTGTAGCCAGCCTTGCCGCCCATGAGCGCCTTGAACTCGCCAGAATCAATGAATTCCTGACCGAGGGACTTGAAGCCTGAAGTCTGAGGAGTAAAGAGGCTTGGTGCCGACTGAGGTGTTTCCACACCCTGTGCCCATGCTTTTACTTCGTCAAAACCTTCAAGGGCTTCAATTTCTGAACGGATTTCGCGAGCCTTTGCGAGGTTAGAGCGGAATGCTTCAACATGCTTGACTTGTGCTTGAATCTCAGGGCCACCCTCTTCGCGGTTTGCATCAACATGATTAACGATTGTGTCGTTTTCGTTGAGGACCGTTTTGAGGGCTGACTTGAGTTCCTGAATGCGGCTGTTATAAGCCATAATTTACTTCTCCTTAGAAGTTGTGGGAACGGTTGACAAGGTAAGCACCTCGTTGATGCAATTATGCACCCGTTGGGCTTACTTTGTCAAGTAGGGTATTATTGTAATTCTTAATTAATATCATCGTTGTCGTCATCAGTATTGAATTCAAAGTCTAAATCACTATAAATCGAATCTGCCTCAATAAGAGTAACGCCATTTAATGTGACCTTTGGCCCAATTTTTAAATCCTCCATAGAATCCAAAATTTGCTCAAAGATTGCACTTGCTATAAACGGTGGCACTGAGCCCAAATCAACATGAATTGGTTCATTGGGGTCATCGTAAGATAGTGAAATTGTGATAACTGGAAATTTCATATTCATATCGTTGGCGAAGATATCTTTATTATCAGGCACTTTCCTTGCTCCAGAATTTTCCTCTGTAAAACATTTTTCCAGAACGAATAGGAATCATCTCAAGGTGAAACTCTTTGTCTCCATCTTGATATGTGACAACGCATAGGCCTTGCTGCCAGTTCTCGGTAACAGTCATTGGGCGACCATTAAGGTCGATTCCACCTCTTGTTGATGGTACAGCACCATCACAACGCGCCAGACAGCCAGCAGAAGCCGCCAAAATGGTTTTAGGGCCATCGTAGTCATCGCGAGTAAGTTCTGCCCATTCACGCCTATGGATATGACCATACAGAACACTGGTCTTTTCTGTTGCCAGATAAGCATGAGCAGTGGAGCCACCAGACTTAACTTTTGTTCCGTGAATAACTTTAAGTTTTTCATTGACCCAATAGACTCCAGCAGGGTATCCAGGCACATAGGCAATACCGTATTCTTCGAATCGACAAAGATATGGGACGCTAAGCACTGGCCAAGACTCAGGAGAATTTCCTTTTTTAAGGCCAAATGCAGCGGCGGCATTATCAATTAAATAATTAACAAGACGCTCTTCGTGGTTACCAGCAAGCCAAACAATTTCAGAGTTTGGACTTGCGGCACGGAGACGAGCGACCATTGTGGTTGCGTAGTCAATAGATGCCTGAGTTGTTCTCTGGAATGCAGGAGAAAGACGATACTTGCCCATCTCTGGAAGGTCCAGGTTGTCTCCATGCATGATTACCCTTTTGGGCTTTACAGAAGCGACAAGACTAATTGCTAGGTCGATAGCATCTGGGTCATGACTTGGCTCAAGTTCGTTTTTCTCGTTATGAAAGAAACCAATCTGCATGTCTGGAAGAATTACAGCAGTATCCCACTCTGTTGATTTTTCAACAACGGTTGCAATTTTAGGCAACTTCACAGATGGTCCCTGTTGGATTACTGGCCATTCTGGTCCAGTATCCCAAGATGGAGAAATGATTACAGATACTCCACCAAGGTCATGAATTTCTGCAAGACCTTCTTCGTTTTTTGTAATTCCTTGCCATTCAGAAATGCGAATTTTTTCAATCCTGCCTACTTCTGCAACATCGATACCAGACTTTTCTAAAAGTGCTGAAATCTTTCCAAGTCGTGTCTTAGATATTTCTTCATTAAGTGCGTCGCTAATAGACATTATGCTTCCTTTTTGATATTTACACTGCGCCAAAGAGAAATAGCCTGTTTCCCAACAGGCTGTCCTCGCGTAGTTAATACTTCAGCAATTTTGCTTGCTGAAATTTTTGATTCGTGTAAAGCAGTAAGAAGAGATTCTCTATCTTGCTTATTCATTCCACTTAGGATTGAATCAACTTTTCCGCCTCTTGGTGTCCCAGCAGTTTTATGCTTCAGACATTCTTCAAATATTCCCATGATTCCTCCGTCGGCGTGTGTGCCGATACGGAGACTATAGCATATCTAGAAGGTCGCTGAACTCTTTCAAATCATTGAGGGTCAAGAATGCTGCTTTTTCTTCAGGCACTTCACAGCATCCATCGACATGCTCTTCATTAGCGCATGCTGTAGGTGCTTCTTCGGCAACTGCTTCTTCGGCTGCTGCTTCTTCGACAACCTCGGTTGCTTCTTCGGCTGCGACCACTTCTTCTTCAGCAACTACTTCTTCGGCAACTTCTTCAGATTTAACTTCTGTTTCAATTGCTGGAGCATCAATCGCTGCTTCATCTGCTTGTTTTTCTTCAATTACTGTGGCATCAATTTTGACACCAATTTCAGCAATTACCAATTTGGCAATGCTCTTAACGAGCACTTCAAAATCTTGTTCAGTCATTTCATAATCCTTCGATTTGGTGTTTGTAACATTATCAATACCTTCTGATTTTTCACCAGAGGGTACAACTTCTTCACTATATTCTTGCACATTATCTTCTAGACCCATTGTCAGGAAGTTTTCTTGTTTTGCTTCTTCTAGTGGAAAATCATAAACCGCATCGCTAGGGAGCCATTCTTCATCAGTAAATGTCCACTCGCGGATGGCTGCTTCATCACCATTAATTTCCATAATGGTTCCATAGATAATACCTTCTACATTGTCAACAGATACAGTCTGTCCTACAGAAAGTTCACTTGACTTTGTTTCCACAAGGCTGTAGATGCTATCAATTTCAGACTTTGCAAGAAGTGGTGGTGCCTGTCGACCAGCGTCTTCATAATGTGAAGCCAAATGACGGTGAACTGCGTTGCGACCAGAATCATCAAGTACTGTTCCACTGCGAGAGCCATTAAGTGCGGCAATTCCAGCAGCGAGAGCGCGGAAGTTTGCTGCTCCAGGAGTTCCGTCAGCAGCCACCATGTGATGGATAAAGCGATAAGAAGACTTAACTGTCTCGTCTGAGCCATTGTCAAGCCATGCATAGATGCGACGGAAATATGCGCGGGTTGATGGGCTATCTACACGGCGCTCATTTACACCATTGTCCCATGAAGAAGTCATATCTACTTCTGTCGAATGGCTTGGTAGACCCACTTTTGCTTCACTCATGTGTTTGTTCCTTGGTTGTTAGCGGCTCATCAATCAAGCCTTTTTCCATCATTATTTCATCTACTGCAAAATCGCTTTTAAGTTCTGGCGGTGTTCTGCCAAAATCAATATAGTGACGCTTGTAGTGATTGTACATCTTCTGACGCTCTTCGCCTCGCAAACGAGTTCCACTACGCCCACCATTAAGCAGTGACATTGTGTTCATTAGCGCAGGCCAAGATGCTGCTCCAGGAGTTCCGTCAGCCCCAACAAAATGATGCACATAGGTATAATGCGTTTTCATTGTTCCGTCTGTTCCAGGAGTCTGGTATCCAAAAATCTTATCGTAGTAGGCCTTTGTGGCAGGAGATTTCATGCGGCGGAACTGAACAGTGTCTACCCAGTGTGAAGAATCGTCTACTGATGTTTTATGGATTGGAGATACATGACCTTTAAGTTCCAAAGAATGAATTGACTTTTCGTCTTCCATCTCATCTTCTTCATCATCCATTTCTTCCATATCAGGCTCTGATTCAGGAGATGTCTCAATAAGTGTCTGGTCAATTACCCACAGTTTGCAAATTGCATCTGGAGCAATTTTGCCTTCTACAATATGGCAACCTTGTCCACCTTCGTAAAATACACAATTAGAGCACTTTAGGCCTTCTGCGACAAATGGATTTTCTTCTGCGTAATGAGCGCCATCTGCCATTGAAGACTGGTCAAACTTGCCAAACTCTCCGACAATCTCCACATAGTATTCGACCATTTCCACTTGACGCTCATTAAGGCCTTTTTCGGACACTTCATGAGGAGCCATAGGAACATCAGTTTCGTCTTCCATCTCGTCTGGCTCTTCTGGCATTGGCATTGGAGGGGCCATCTGCTTCATTGCTGGGCGTGGCTTGCGGATTGTACGAGCAGTTCTTGGCTGACGAGGAGTAATCCCAATACTTTGTGGTTCTCCAAAAGCACTAGGTGAGCCTTCTGGTGAATCAGTGAAGACATCTTTTTCTTCATCCCTAGCATTCATTGCGGCTACAAGTTTATCTGACCACCTACGACCAGCATCTCCACCCCATAGTTTCCATGCGATGATTCCATTTCCTGGATATCCTTCTGCGCTTGGGTCACTATTTTTAGGAAGAGACTGTTCGTTTTCATGACGAGGGAAGTAGCGAGCAATATGTCTTGCTTTTTCTGGAGATACTGTTGAGTTGGAAACGAGGTAACTTGCGGTATTTTTGCCGACAGATGTTCCTCCACGACCATACTCTTTTGACCACTTCAGGCCAATTTCTGCTTGACTCTTTACGCCTTCAGGGATTGCAAAACTAATATCTGAATAGCGAGAAACAAGTGCTTTTGATTCTTCGGTATCAGAAACTTCTTCGATGAAGTCATCAATGGTCTTAACATTGAGTGTGCGAGTATGGGGGGCTGCACCAAAGATAACAGGACTATACTCATACAGTTCAAGTTCATTAATCTTGCGAATTCCAGTTTTTGAATCTGTTACAGACTTTGATTCTCCGACCGAGTAACCAATAGACCATTCTTGCTCAGGACCAAAGAATTGAACATCATGGAAAGCGTCACGACCGCGAGTTGTATTCAAGTTGAACTGCATACGCACAAGAAGCGCCCCAGCATTTTTGCCAATCAAGTCCATTGGGAGACGAGGGTCTCCAGGCATTAGTTCTTCTACGCGGAGAGTTTTTGCGACTGGGATATTTGTGTCATGAGACCAAACACCCTTTGGGTTACGCTTTTTGAGCGTATTTTTATAGGCTCCTGGAACAATGATGTCGTTAACCGAGTCAACAATATTGGTTACAGAAACGATGGCTTCTGCCACACCCTCAATGGTGTCAACATTAATAACATCTGATACTTGTACTTGTTTATGTTCCAAAATGCCCTCCGCATGCAATATAACTTATAAAACAACGCGATTGTTGTAGCGTAATCTTAGACTATACAAATATGTATAGATGAACTATGAGAAGCGTAATGTGCAGCGACAGTTCACAATTTCATCTGCGACACCATTGATGTCTCCAGGATATGAGATTGATTTGCCGTCAATGACGAATGACTCATCAATATCAATAATTGTGTTTTCAATTGATGTGTGATTATGGCGAGAACCATCGTCAGAAAGAGGAACCCAAGATTTTCTTGTAAATCCAGAATCCTTAGCGGCAATCATCATGCCACTATTGAAAGAACCAGACACTTCTGTTCTTGCAATCATTGCAATTCGTGATGCTGTTGAGAATGTAAGTCTTTCCTCAAGGTCTGAAATAAATTCGTTATGTGACTTGCTGGAAGATTTCTCTAGAACTGAATCAATGATTGATTTAGTTGTTTCATTGACAAGGGCCATTCTCATGCTTCTTTGTTCAATAATATCCAACACTTCTGGGTTATTTTGATTTGCTGGGTTATTGATTGAACTCATACCAGAAATTTCAATAATTCCATCAATCACAGCAGATGTAATCCATGTATTGGCATCTTCAATAAATTGAGAATCCCATACTTCTTTATCAAATACTTCAGATGAAGAGATTTTTGCTTCGCTATCCCATTTATCTTTTACTTTGCGAGAAGAGGCTTTTTCCATGATGACACGGCGCTGGCGCTTGAACATTGCACCCATCTGAAGAGCGACACTGCGCTCCATGCGCTGAATATGACGGTATCTACGCTCAGCAAGATTGTCTTCTTCTTTTGTCTCTGGGATATCAAACGCTAGTTGAGTTGAAGGAGATGCCTGCACGGCAATTGGAGCAGGTCCACTTGTCGAGTCTCTAGGGATATTGACATCGCTAGTAACTCCTTCGGAACTGTCACTTGGTTTTTTGGGAGGTCTGCCTGGCCTTTGGGCTGGATTTAGTCTTTGCCCAGTTCCATTAGCATCTGGACTTGCTTGTGCCGCTTCTGTGCTTGTTGAATCAACTTCAAGAACTACTGGAGAAAGGTTGGTTGGCACCAGAAGGTTATTAATTCCAACAGCATTGCGACCAGTAAGAATGCGATACTCATCAATTGAGATTGCACCCTGCTTTAGTTCCTCAAGGTGATATGCAGACCTCTCACGGTTGTCTCTATCAAGCGTAGCGACTGAAGAAAGGTCATGTGAGTAAAAGGTGCTTGGGTCATCATCTAGCCTGTCAAAAGCCCTCTCAATGAGTGTGATGTGGGGAAGCATTGTCTCACGCCAGAAAATGTCTACTTCAACATCGGCATTAGCAAATGTTCGTCCAGCAGCATTGCCCAGAATCGCTTCAGGAACACCAAAGGCGATTAGGATTTCATCCTTGTTAAGTTGACGGGCTTCTGTATATTGAGCATCGCGCTGGCTAGTAGATGTATCAATCCATGTAGCGGCATCGGCAGACATCACTGTTGTGCGACCAGCGCCACCAATGTTGTTTCCAGTTGTACCCTGAAATCTGCGACTAATTTCTTCGGCTTCAACATCGCCCATTTCGCCATTAACAACAAGAATTCCGCCTGGACGGTTGTCATTGACCACGAAGTTGCGGTTATAAATCTTTGAATAGTAATCGTATTCAAGTGCAAGACCAGCAGACTCAAGTGGAGTTTGTCCCTTATATGGGTCCGTTGGGTGTGGAACTTTAATCCAGATAACTTGTTCGGGGGTAAGAATACGATTCTTTCCCTGTCCCATTTCGACTACATATCCAGTTACAAAATTAACTGGGTCTGGGATTGGGTATGTAATTGCTGGTGGCAAAAGATTAAAACTGATTACATCGCCAACTTTGTTCCTTACAACCTCTACAAATGCTCCCTTTTTTGACAACAAGATTTGCTGTGAAAGCATAAATCTAAAGGTGAAAGCATCTTGATATTCATTTGCCTTGTGATTAAGCAAATGAATAATTGGAGTATGTGGGAGAATCTCTCCGCTGCGAGGATTTTGCGAGCGAAGATTAATGCTCAATCTGGCGGCATTGGAGGCAATTGCGTATGCTGCCTTATAAGCCCATGTGACCTTTTCGAGAGCATCTTCAATGCCTCGGTCGACATCCCAGCCGTCCTTGTATGGCTTTCCTGACTGCGAATATCCATTAGTAGGAATATAGACAGAGCGCTTAGATTCGAGAAAGCCATCAGATGTATGGCCAGAGAAAGAACTTAAAAATGGCATTCACTAACCTTTGTTGTCGTAGCCGAATAGTAGCGCAATAATTAACAATACTGCCGAAAGGCACAAAAAGCCGATAGCCTCGTTAATTAAAAATCCACCCAATGCCAGAAATGAACATCCGCCAAACAGGCAAGAGAGTGCAATATTTGCTCTCCATCTTCCTGTAACTACTTTTGGTGACACTGCACCAATAATCATAAATACCAGACATGGTATAATATACAATAAATTAATCTTTGTTTCCATATGTTCTTTCACTTTTATTTCTAGTGAAATGGAAACCAACTAGTACGCATTGAACTAGTTGGTTTCCACTCACCGAGATAGTTCACCTCCTAGCCATTGCTATACCGTTTAACGGGTTAATGCAACAGTAAAAGGCTTTCACTGCCTAGGAAGAGTAATCTCCTAGAAAGGCTCTTCTTGGTCGTCCCATACTGGTTGCTTTGGTGCTTCTGAACGAGAATAGTTCCCGTTAGATTCATTCTTAACAATTTCAGGGACAGTTGCAAGGCGAAGTGATACTCCGATATCTTCGGCAACAACAACGATTTTATTTCGCTTATCGCCATTCTTGTCTTGCCATGACTCTTGCTTCAGACGACCAACCACTACTACGCGGTTACCCTTCTTTAGCGACTTGGTTGTATTTTTACCAAGTTCTGACCATGCTGTGACATCAAAGTAGGAAGTTTCTTCTTCCCACTCATCATTCTTATTTTTCCAACGGCGGGAAGAGGCTACGGAGAAACTTGTGATTGCTCCACCATTTCCTGTTGCCCGCTCTTCTGGGTCTCTTGTCAAGTTACCTACGATGGTAACGCTTGTTCCGTTGCTCACTTTGTTCTCCTAGTGGCTAGATGTGCTTGTGCTGTTTTGTTTTAATTGCAGTAAAAACCAGTCATGTATCCACATGATTGCTATTACTGAGTATCCAACAATATCAAGCCAAGTATCTTTGATTGGTTCAAAGAGGACTGGGCCATCATGATGTTGAAGATTTTTAAGGCGCTCGATTTTGTCGTTCAGCCTGATTACGATTCCTGGAAGTGCAAACCTAGCAATATTCTCTTGACCATACATTTTTTGCTTGGCTACAAGGGTATCGAAGATTTCATTAACAGCAATCCTTGTATTGGTTGCTGCTACTATAGCATAACCATGCATAGCATATGCGGCAATACTGCTAATAAGTTCTTCAATGCTTTCTGAATCTTTTTCATTATTGGTGAAAATTTCTTCTACCAATTCATCAAACTGAGAAGAGATAACATCAAAGCAGTGTTCAATACCAGAGCAATCAGCGACTGCTGTTGATTTTGCAAGGTCAAAAGTTGAATCGATAACCATCGAAGCCGCTGTTTGCCAATTTCTGGGATTAGGTACTGTACTCATAGAAGGCTTTTGTTAGCCACGGGAGCAAGTATAGCAGTTTTTGACTTGCGCTGCTCCCATTCAAAGATTCTCCTAAGGGACAAAAATGTATGAAATACATCATCATCAATTTTCAATGGCTGAAAAGCCCACTTGTCTGGACGAAGCCATAGTGCTGCTCCTGCATCAATGCGGGGCATTTCGATTTCTTCATTCTCATCATTAAACATGACATCTGCGCGAGCATAAGCAGCCAACTGCATTGCTACTTTTGAAGAGATTCCAGAGCGAGTTGTCTTAAAGTCGATAATGTAGTTCTTATCTTTAATTTTACAAATAGCATCAAAGGAACCTGCATATAGGTGGGTTACCGAAAAGATTGGGCGCTCGATAAATAGCCACTCAGGTTCAAATCTGTCACAAAACTGATAGAAGCCATCTACATATGGCATTAGGTCTTCTTCTACTTCAAACAATGGGTCGTTGATGAGGTCCTCAAGAACCTTATGGACCCTATCTCCCATGTCAGCCGCTTTGCTAAGTTCCCTATCGGGAGCGCCCTTCAGCCACTCAATAGCACGAGTCTTAGACTTTGCCGCTACTTCATTCACATAATCAAGATTCTCTACTGCTGACATCGCCGTAATTTTGCTATTCCACTTGCGGAGGTAGGGAGCAGGCATCATGTCTAATACAGATGTGACGCTAGGCACTTTAAGATTCTTTTGTGTCGGGTGCTTGTAGAACCTTCGACCGTCAATGCTGACTGTTTCAATTTTTGGTGTTGTCATTGTAATATTCCTTTGTGTTTAACTATTGACCAATCAGTGCTATAGACATAATGAGTACTTGATGTACCAATATACAGGCTTCTGCCCATATCTAATACATAATATTCCCATGTTGGGTAAGCAACATCCATAGTTTTTTTATCTAATGGACCGCCCGAAAGCGTAATTTCAATACTTGTTATTTTTTTTTCTTTATTAGATTTTGGTCTAACCATTATTATTTATGTAGGTGCCAGTCAATATGACCGTCAAGCCTTTCAGACACAGAGTCTAGGCCTTCAACTACATTATCCAACTTCTTCATTACTTGACCGTGGTCTTCACGGTTTTCCTTGTGCATTTTCTTAAATGTGGAAATCATTGCGATTCCGATTCCACTAATCCCTGTTATGAGTGAGGCAATTACCACCGACCATGCGTCATTCATATTACAGCCCTATTCGTTAATCAGTTGCTTTGAGTAGATTATCGAACGCTATACGCAGTTCTTCGGTAAGAGCGAGTATCCTTTTAAGGCCTTCAGCATGAAGAGTTACTGTTTCTGAATCCGAATCAATTACAAAAAGGGCGATTTCGTCATTAAGTGTCTTTAGTGCAGTTTGAGCACTTTTGGAATTTGTGTTGATTTGTTTAACTACTGCATCAAGATTCCTGCGATTAACGGAAGCAAATGGGTTAACAATTGTTTCGGCTGTATCTTTACCAGTCATCATTTTTCCTGGAATACTGAAAGGAGTATTCTCGTAATCCATGCCAGATATATTTTTCATCATAATATTTAGTCCTAACTAAAAGGATTTCCTTCTGCCCATGCTACTAGCGCCCATCGTTCACCAGAAGTTACTGGAGAAACCTCATAAAGAGTCCATGATGGCCACACAACAGCAATTCCGCGTTCTGGAGTTATAGCAATACTATCTGCTCCAGTATGCAAAAACACATCACATCCAGAATAATCATCTTTTTCTGACAACTGAATTGTCATAAAGAGTTTTCTGCGGTTTTTACCTGCTGACCAATCTGTATGCGCTTCTTCGTAGTCGCCATCCCTATAACGAATTATTTCAATAAATATATTGGTGTAGTAGAAATGAAGATAGTTTCCAACAACAAACACTTTTCTAATATGCTCATAGAGACCAGAAAACTTATTTTCGTCTATAGCAAATTTACGAGTCAAATTATTTGACTTATATGATTCTTGAGACTGAAGGGCAAGGGATATGATTTGTTCACATTCTTCCGATGTGAATACAGATATCTCGCTTGCTATTCCTACTAAATTGGGATTTTTTCTGTGTGTATGATGCATATTGTTGGTATCGGTTCTGTTGTAAACCAGAGCATTGGAAGTCCTTCAAATGCTGCTAGTTGTGGTGCTTTATTAGAATGCTCGTCTAGTAAATCTAAGTCAATACTGGCAATATAAAAGTGGTCGTAATCACCGATTACTGGTATTTTATGAGTTTCTCCATTGAGTTCCATCTCAACAGTTTCATCAAAAATCTTAAATGTTCCTGCTTTTTTACCAGCATCACACGCATCTTCCTTTTCAACAAAGATTGCTATTCCTGAATCACCATATTTTTTATAGATGCCACTTTCTATAACGGCATCATATTCCCATACTGGTACATGAACGAATCCATAGTTTGTCACTTATTCACCTTAAAACCCCAATTTGCAAGTCCACGGCCTTCATCATATAGAACTGCTGAAATTCTTACATTGCATTCAGGTTCTAACAAAGCGCTCATTTTTCCATATGGAGTATTGCATACTTGTGAGGTCAAAGTAGACCAAGTTGAATTAATTTGTAAAAGACCAGAGTCATATGAGGCAACCGCTTTACACTTCTTATAAATGTTTGCTGGTGCAAGTTTACAGTTCCAGTGTCCACTTCCCTGCTTATAGTTCCATCCAATTGCTTTTGAAAGGCAACGAGATTCGCGATACATAATGTATGAGTAAAGTTGAACTGGAAGTTCATATTTTTTAAGTAGTGGCTCCCATTCAGGACAACGCATTGTCTTGTCTGAAGGAACCCGCTTCATGGCCTGTCGAATTCTATTTCTTTCTTCAGTGCTTCTTTTAACTTGCACAGAGTTTCCAATAGAACTTTTGCTTACAGAACTTTTTTTAACATTATTATTTTGTTTTGAGTTTTCTGTCGCAGTTGGGCGGGTCTTCAGCCACTCAGTCATTCCTGCTTGGGTGTACCTATCTCGTGCAGGTTTGCGTGTTTTCCAGTTCACACAATTCTTTCCCCAGTTCTTCATGCTTCTCCAACCAACTGCTGGTCGGAAGTAAGGATTTTTATTTAACTTGTCATCTAAAGTTCCAAAGGTATTCTTTGTCTGGAATCCAAAGAAAGCAGTACGGTTGGCAACAATAATCTGTTCTTCTTTAGTTGCCTTAGATGGGCGAGATGCAAACTGCTTGCCTCCGTAGTTCACCCATACTGACTGAGCCATGCCAAGTCCGCCTGAGTAATAGCCACCATCATTCCATTTATGGTTGGTCTCACACCAAGAGACTGCTTCCCAAAATTTAATTGAGCCACCCTTTTTCGATTTTAGTTGATGCTGAAGTTCAACGGGCAATTCGACTAGACCCATTTGTTTCACTTTCCCAGAAAAGTCATTCTTGACTGAAAGTGTTGAAACCTGTGTTGTTATTGGTGTTGTAATTTTTTGTTCGGGTTTGTCAAATACTCCAGAGAGTAAAGTCAAAGTAGCGGTTAAAAGGGCAATGATAGTACGGTAACTTAAAACCATATGTTCTCCTTGTCCTACTGCGGCGGCAACCTTTTGGTAAGATTGAGACGCTCTGCCTCAGCGGGATTATCGTGTTTCCAGGTGTGATGCGCTCGGCACAACACCTGACAGTTGGATGCGTCTAAATGGGAACCGCCTCTGCCGCGTGGAATAATCTCATCGACATCTAATGGTCCCCAACATTCTATTAAGTTTACAATATGCTTTGCTTGACATTGCATATGGTCTCTCAATAGAACTTCTATTCTAACAACTTCCCTATCTCGCATTTGCGATTTAGTTTTTTTGCTAAACATGTTGACTGGACCCCTTTTCATAGAAGAGGGGCGGTCTTCACATTCATACACTCTAGCGATTCCATCCGAATAAACACGCAAAGAACCATAAATAGGGCAATTTTCTTTAGAACAGTTCTCTTTTCTGCCTTCACATTCACCTTTTCTTTTATTCACAATATGATTCTTACCTTTGTTTTGTTGTTTTTACCGACTAATGCCTGTATAGCGCCTGATACAGCATCAACTTGGTCATCGTGCGCACCATATGGGAATACTTCGCATTCGTCAATTAAAATGCTGTTCCATCCTGCTCGCATAACAAATACATTTCCAGATTCAGATGCTGAAGAAAATACTGAAGCGCGTTCTTGTTTAGAACCAGATGCTCTGATTCCGCGAAAGTTATAACCTTGTAAAACAGTTCGTGCGTAGTGGTCAATAACATTCACTCCAGATGAACCTGGTTCTTGCTCCATGATAATTGCTGTTCCAATTCCGTCACGAGATGCAGTTTGAGTAATCTTTTTTTCTACTTCGTATGGAGTACCACGCATACGCTCAATGTCCAAGATGAAGTATCTTCCATCCTTCATTCCAACAAGTGCGCCTACCGTCCAGTCAGGGTCATTGCTTTTTGTTTTTACAGTTGCCGCCAAGTCCCAGTATCTAACTGTTTTCATTCCTTCTGGAATATTGCCAGTGATTTGAAACCAGTCACCCTTAAACATTCCGCCTTCTTCGCGGATGTCCCAGTTACCATCAAGCAGTCGTGAACGCTCTACATAGTCAAGTTCATTAAGACCCTTGATATACGCTTCGGCATCAAGAGATGGGTTATCACTAATTCTTGAAGGCATAAACTTTCGCTCTGTGCTTTTGTTAAGAATGAAACGCTCGTACACCCAGTTGTTTCCAGGACCACCTGGGTTTGTCGCTCCTCTTGTTCTAAGAGGAATGTCTGCTGCTGTTAATCCACAATCAGGACATGCTTTCATGTCTGCTTGGACTGCTGGCTTACGAACACGAGAGAACCCAACATAGCGATAAACGCGGTCAGTCTTCCACTGTGTTAATTCGTCTACTCCAACAAAGTGATAAGCAAATGACTGGAACTTATAACGGTCCTCATCTCGTTCACAATGGTCAAAAGAAAGCATTGCTCCAGAGGGGAATGTCCAACGCTTATTGGTTACGGAATATGTAGCGCCACTTCCAGCAAGCCATTCGTTACAACGGTCGATAAAACCGTCTGGTCCAGAAAGTTGTGGGTATGTCTGACGCAAAAGAAGCGCCGAATACCCAGGGATACATACATACTGAAGAGCACTTAGTAGGAGAGTGTCAGACTTTCCACCACCAGCGGCTCCACCAAATAGTGCTTCTCTAGTCGTTCCCCATGTCAGGAACGCTGTCTGCTTCGGGTGAGGCGTGTGGGGAAGCCTCAGTGCGCACGGCTGTTTCCAGTCCGTTAGTGTCGATAATTGGTCCCGTGATGTCATCTATAACCTCTGCATCAATAGTGCCGTCCCATGCATTAAGAACATTGTTTGGCAGGTCTCCTGCTTCGACAAGTGCTGCAAGTACGGCGCGTTTTCTATCTTCATCTTCAACAAGAGAATGTCTCATCTCTGTTTGTATTGCTCCACCGCCAAGGCCAGTAAGTTCTACCTTGAGGGTATTTGAGTCACCCCATTCATCAGGCCAGCGCTTAGCAAGGAATGCTTGAGCGGCTTTCCAGTCGCCTTGACGGGCTTCTCTAAACCAAGAGACCACAAGACCTGCTTGTGCTTCTGCTTCGGCCTTCATCATGCTTTGCACGAATTCAAGATATGGGGCTTCTAGTTTGGTTGGTGCTTCACCTTGTTCGATGCGCCACTGTTCTTCTGAACCGCGCTTAACCCATCCTGATACTGCTGACTTAGAAATACCTGCTGCCTGCGCGGCCATTGAAGGACGCATGCCTGCACGAATCAAATCCACAATGGTTGGACCCAAGATTTCACAAGTTGTGACTTGAACTCCACCAATTTTTCGTGGTGCAGCATCACCGACAGCCTTTTTCCGCTCAGCCATTATTTATCCGAAAGTTTCTGAATATACATTAAATTTCGAGGCTTAGGGACATGCGTTCTAACTTTAATATTGTGACGGGCTGCAGCCATGTATACAGCAGACCTCATCGATTCAATATCTGCATCGAAATCTTCACCTTGTTTGAGAAGCCAGACGCTTCCATCAAACCATTTGCTCCACGGATACTTCTCTTCGTTTGCTCGTGGTGGGAATCTAAGTTCTCCTAGAATATCGTCACTCATCTTGTTCTCCATATTGTTTATCTAATTCGCCGTTTATTGGTTTCCCAGGATTTTCTTTCATCCACTCGGAAACTACCTCTTTAAGTTCTTCTTCATTATTTCTAATGTTGTCTACGATTGTCGCAATCCATCCAGTAGTAAAACCAGTTGCCTGAGCAATTGCTTCCATAGAGCCACCACCAGTGCGCCATACATTAAAAATGTCCCACCTAAGTTTCTTAGTGGCAATGTCTGCCTGATTCCTAAGAACTTCTACTGCTTGCCTGCGCCGTCCTAAGCGTTCTAAGTCTTCTTTACGGACTTGTTTAACTCGCGACACCTTTGGCATCTCGCTAACGCGCTTAGCCATGTCAGAGGCCTTGCGTCAGTTGCTTGTACACATCTGGACGATTTGTGATAATCCAGTCCAATGCATCTCTCGCTACCTTTTGGAATTCGTACTGTGTTTCAGGCGAACCTGACCTACGGTACTTCTTCAGGTATTCACTATTGGCCCGCTTGCAGTCTGGACACCTACACAGGTGCTTAATGTATGTAGTTCGATTGCCATGTCGAAGACTTTTATTAATATACACAATTACGCTTCTAGATAGTTCTGAAGGTCACCATTGTATTCAGGACACAGATACATAATTGCTCCAGTAATTACTGCTGCGTACAATTCTCTGTCTGAAGTAGATTCTGCATAACTGTTAAGCAATGCAACTACCTTCTGTACAGAATTGCCAGCATCAAGAGACTGACAAACCAAGTCACCAAATTCAATAACATCCGCCTTTGATTCACTATTAGCCTGACCAGAGTTCTTGAGAACATGAGCGTAATAGTCGTCATACTTGTTTGTTACTGGTTCTTGATATTCAACTACCGTTGTGGGTGCAGACACTTCTTTAATAATTGTCTTTGTTCCACATCCCAACAGCAAGATTGCTGTAAAGAAAGCGATTACTGCTAGTCCAGTGATTTTTACTAATTTTTTCATTTATTTATCCTTACATTCGTAACAGGTGTTCACAGTATCATTTTCGTAATCATGAACTGCATACATATCGAACAATGCAGTCACAATTTCTTTTAACCACATACTGTGTGGATGTGGTAGTTCTTTTTTGATTGGTGGTGGAGAAACAGCATGCCAGCCAAGCAACTGTTCTACTTCCATCTTTTCTAATAGGTCTGCTGGTGTGTAGACCACATTAGAAATTTTTTTTTGAATTTGGTCCATTGTATATAATTTCTATTCACCCATATTCACCTCCCCCTTCGGGGGAAGGTTCCTATTTATTTCCCTCGGTATGTAGGAAATTCGTAATTTATTCCTACCTGATTAAAGCACTCCTTGAGTCTGTTAGACCAGTGCTCTCCTGCGTACATCCGTACCAACTGTAGGTAAGTCCCTCTGAAGAGGTTCGTATGCCCTCTCTGTGGACTGGTGTGATGTGCTAACTCATGTAGTACTACCCACACCTGTGCTTTCCTACCTAGTACTACTTCCTTAGTGTCATAGTAATAAGTAGACCTACTGCCCTTGTATGAGTTCTTCCATCTGAACTTGACATCTGTAATACCCAGGGTATGTGCAATGTCTTTAGCCTCTTGGAGAGTCTCTACTCTCTTACCTAGGTCTCTATTGGCCTTATTGGACTTATGGAAGCATAAGTGCTCTGCTGCGTAGGTTTTATTGGCAAAGAACGATGGCTCGGCCTCTTCTTGTATCTTTAATTCGAACATATGTTCAATCTATCTCTTTCCCTCTGGACAGTTCTTCCTTTTTATCTGCCTCTCCATCACGAATTTCGAACTTTCCTCTTGCTAACTTGCGAAAGGAGTTCGGATGGTCAGTAATGTATTTAACAGCAGTTGGGTATGAGAATCCTGAAATATCGGCAACTTCTTGTGTTGTTATCTCGCTACCTACATTTTCCTTAATGTACTTATCGATGCTTGCATACTTAGCGGAACGCTTTTCTTTTTTTTCTGAGATGACCACTTCGTCAAACTCATTCGCTCCTACTACCTTGATGTCAATGTTGTAGAACTGAGCAGCCTTAGATAGGGGCATTCCATCTCGCCTAGCAACATCTTTTACATATCCCCACCGTCTTGCCTCGTGTTCAAGACGGATATTTTCGAATTTAGGGATGGATGATGAATCATTCATGGTAATTCCTTTCTTTTTATAAGTTATTTTACAGAGACGAACATATGTCGCACTGGCAATGAGCATATCGCCCACCAGATGCAACGGAGCCGTTTTCACAAAATTGTGAACCGTGGTGGTTTTGTGCCGAAGCCCACCCAATTTCACAAATTGCGCAGTGATTTGTGTGAGAACAATCAGTCTTTTGTACGCGAATTTCAGTTGAACTGTTACCTGATTGGATAACACGCTCACTTCCACACTTGCAGATTTCCACTACTTTTGCGCCATCTAGTTTTATGACCATCTTTACACCTCCTGTTTGGGGTATGAATATAGCGTACCACAACGGGTGTGTAAAACCAACAGGGGTCAGGTGGATAGGACGGGTAGGGGACCTATACAGTGGTATTTCGTCAAAAATGTGTGTGGGACCCGCGGGCAGCGGGCGTTTGTAAGGTCAGCCTAACAAGGGTGGGGGGGGTATTAACCACGCAGAGTGATGGTAGGTCAGCCTAACAGAACAGGCGTTCGGTCACTTAGAGTGATGAACGAACAAGCGTTCGCCAAGCGTGAGACGCTCTGTGTGGGCTTCTAAGACACGCTACCGATAGCCAGGCCTTGCCATAGCCTAGATACCGTGCAAGAGCGTAGGAGAGCGTTGGGGCGCGTGTGGTGGTGTCGCGTGTGTGCATGGTGGCACCGTGTCGGGTGCCGTGTGTGGCTCTGTTGTGTGCGCCTGTGTGCGCCTGTGTGCGGTGTCGCGGTGCGTGTGTGGCGCGTGTGTGCATTGTCGGGCATTGTCGGGCTTGTGGGGCGTTGTGGCGCGTGTGGTGGTGGCGTGTGTGTGGCGTGTCGCGTGTCGCGTGTGTGGGCAGATAGCAAACGACCCACACGCGCGAGGCGTGTGGGTCGTGTTGTGCGTGTCGGGTTGTGTGCGTGGTGTTCTAGATATCTTCTGACCAAGTAAGCGCGTAGTCAGTCCACATGGCTAGCGCGTCTTCACCAAGCGCGGTGGCGCGTGTGTGTTGTTCGTGTAGTGCATTGAACACCATCGCGCGTAGGTCGCTATCTTCGACAGTCGCCCAAGCGATAGCGAGAGCACCCGACATGGCGCGCGTGAGTTCGTCTGCCTTGCGTGTTGTGCGTGTGTTGTGTGCGCGTGTGTCTTGCGCGTTCAGGCTTGCGCGGTGTGCGTGTGTGCGTGAGTGGCGTACCGTGTCGCGTGGTGTGCGTGGTGTGCGTGTTCCGAATGTCTCGCGCAATGACCACGCGACTAGCACGATAGAGAGCGCGAGCATCGCGAACGCGAACGCGAGTGAGAGTGTGAGTGTTACAAGTTCCATTTGTTTTTTTCTTTCGTTGTGTGCGGTGAGTACCACACGCTAGGCGCACCGATGCATGACCGATGCGCCTAGCGCGTGGTAGGCGCGCCGTGTGTGACGCGCCTACCGTGTGCGCTAGTTGGCGAGTAGTGCGCCTTCATAGTCGCGCTCTACCGAGCCGAACACATCGCTACGCTCTGACGCAAGGCGGGCGGTGGTTGCCTCTGCCATGAGTGACACGCGGAGCATTTCGCGCTCTGCAATGTTTGCCGAGTTGCGTTGTGCCTTCTTCGCAAGTGCGGTGAGTTGTTGCGTGGTGAATGTGACACCGCTAGCAAGTGCTAGGCGTTGCGTGTGGTTCATGCCTGCCGTTGGCAAGAATGACGCGCGGAGTGCCTCGCCTGCCGTGCTACTGATGCGAACCAGTACACCATTGCGGTACACCGTGACTTTGTTGGTATTTGTGGACATGACAACCTCTTTCGTGGTTAGCGTTTCGGCGGGATTGCCGATTTGCATATTGTCAAACTATCGGGGATAAGTGGCAATGTGGTGGATTGTTTGAGATTATTTATTTGTAGTGTGCAAGTATCGGCTCTGAGCCTTATGGCATAAGGGTTTGCGCTCTCAGATTATTTTTCCCAATAACGACAAAAGCCCCACACGCGCTAGGCGTGTGGGGCTTTCCGTGTGGGTTTGGTTAGTCGTATCGGTTCGAGTCCGTTTGGTCGTACTTGTCTTCTTCTTCCATGTCGTAATCGCAACAACCACAATCGCAATCTTCGTTGATTATCTCGTCAAACTCTCCTGTAAGACATTCGCCAGTTTCGTAGTTCATAGTTCCCATTGTGTCGCCTCTTTCGTAGGTCACGGCGGAAGTGCCGTACTGACATACTAGGGCACACTCTCCCACATTCCACCATTCCACCCATGATTATTTTTCGGCGTGATTATCGGGGGCGCGAGACGGGCGAGCCGATACCCTGTGAGTGGGTAGCGTCACGGTAGGTGAGACCACACAGAGTGACGGCGTGGGTCGGTTGCGTTACGGTACGAGAAAACGCTGTGAGTGGTCGGAGTCGGTGGCATTATGCAACCTATTGGGTCGGTTTCATAAAAAGACCCGCATCCCCTGCGCGTGAAAAATGGTATTAAATACATAATAATCCCAAGTAAAATGATTTCCAGACCTCGGTGTGGGCCTCCCCCGCTTGTGGGTGGGAGAGCCTTCGGTCCTTCCTGTGCCCGCGTGTCGCTTTAGCCCCGCAGTTTCTCGTTCCTAAGTTGGAGTCCTGGGTTCGTTTGGCTTTTACCGCGGGTTGAATCTCCCTCATCCCGCGTTTTTTTATTTCTCTTCCCGCGTTTTTGTTTTAAACCCGCAATCTTTATTTTAAAGTTGCCTCTCCACCGTCGGTCTGTCGATTTGTAATTGCTCTCAGGAGAGCGCCCTAGGCGATTGTCCTGCAATGTCTAATCCCTCAGTTGGCAAGTCCCTGAGTCGCTGTCCTCGTCCCTTTGGGATGGCTCTACAACTGCTTCACCCACCCATTGAAGGCGAAGATGGCGAAGGTCCAGGTTACGATATTGATTATAATGGTTGTCATTTATTGTGAATGTTTTTCTGTTGTGTTGTTAATTATATTATAGCATGCTCCGTGGCAGGATGCAACCTGTCCTTGGTTCTTTATTTAGTCCTCGTCCCGCCGCCCTTGGCTCCACCCGCTGTCAGTTGTGTTAGACAACGGGTGAAACCGTTTGGCGAGAGAGTTTCGTTACAGTCCGCAGGCTGTGAGGAAGCGTGTGCGGTCGAAGGCTGGGTTGTCCTTCTTCAGCGTCACTGCAAGCGCGGTGACCACTGCGGTCATGCCCTCAACCTGTGAAGGGTTTGTGATGCGGTGGCAGTCAATCTCTGTCTTGATGTTCTCTGCCATTGCTACATAATCTTTGCGTGTCATTTGATTGTTTCTTTCTCTGTTTGACCAAGGATGAATTTCCTAGGTCATTTCCTATAATTATATTGTATCACGCTCTGCCATGCTCTGTCAAGCCGAAAGGCGTGATTTGTGATTCTTTCTCTCGGGCATAGGTTTCGTTAAGCAACTCACTAAGTAGATTGGTTTGCCATTATCCCGCGCGACCCTCAGCCGAGAAATCCCTCTGCCCTTGGTCGGATAATCTTCCTCGGCCTCCAGATAGTTACGATGCCCTAGTTGGCAAGTCCGTGGCCCGAATCTCTCGGTGCCTCTCGGTGCGTATTACGGTATGCCCGCGAGCAGTGAGGGAGAGCCACCCCGCGGTGACCCTCCCTCGTTCGCCCTAGTCCTCGTAGTCGTAGCCCTCGTCTACCGCGTTCAAGTCCCAGTCCACTGACTTGACTCGTACGATTGCCCTCAGTTGTCCTACGACTGGTGCTGTCTCGCCCGCCTCCCATGAAAGGTTGTGGGAGAAAGTGAACGATAGTTCGCCCTCTGCTCCGTCTTCCATAGGAACACATGTGAGCCATCCCGTGCTCGGTGCGGTGAACTCTGTCGCGCCCGCTGCCTTGAGGATTGCAACGATGTCGCCGTAAGCCGTGGCTCCGAGACGGTTGTCGTACCACTCCGCGGTGATGCTTGCCCTCAGTTTGTTTGTCGTTGTTGTTGTCATGACCATATTCTTTCTCTTGGTATATATACAGTATAGCACGGACTCGCATAGACCGTGCAACTTTTGGAACATTTCTTTATGAAACTTCCTCGTCCCCTTGGGGGGAGAGCCGACCCTGTGTCGACCCTCCCTTTCCCGTTAGAGTCCGTGGCGTGAGTACGCTTCTTCTTGGAGCCACTCCGCGATTTCCAGGAGTTCCTGTAGCGTTGCTTTGTTCAACTCGCGGGCGTTGTAGTAGTCCGCCATTTCTTGGATACCTAGGTCATCTTCCCATGACTGTGGTTTGTCGGGTGTTCCGTATGCGATTTCCCAATCATTCATTTTTTGTGCCTCTTTCGTTTGGCTAAGGGCTTCTCCCTTATGTATTTAAGTGTACACGCTATTGCACACTCTCCAACACGAAAAGGCAAGAAAGATAGTTGTAGTGTGCAAATAATTTCCCGCGCTTCTAAGCACCCGCGTCAGGACTAATAAGCCCGCAGTTGGCAATTCCCTTGGGCAAACTTCCTGGGTCGCCCTGGTGCGTCTCAGCCCACCCCGCGATTGTTTAGGAGGCGCTTGCGGGGTGGGAGAGAGTTCTTTTATCTCTTGGTTCTTTTCTTCCCGCGGTGCGTGTCGGTGAGAACCGACATACAGAACGCAGGGAGAGCGATGACTCCCGCTAGGAGGTACATGAACCACTCAAGAAGATACATTTGTGAGTTCCTCGCGGTCCGCGCGGTAAAGTTCGTGCATAACCGCTTCGACTGCCCGCAGTTGTTCAGGCGTGTCGAATGTCATTCGGAACTGCAATGAGTCCGTGGTTCCGCCCGTGGGGCTTTCCGTGAAGACTTCGATAGTGGTGTTGGTTATTCCCGCGTATCCGATGATTTTGTTTCCGTTTAGTGTTGCCATTTTCATTTTTCCTTTTTCTCTATCAGGTATTTCCTGATACTTTAATTGTATCACACTCTTGCACAAAGCGGGCAAGATTTCGAGTCAGTTACTAAGTTTTTTTTAGCAACTGACTCTCGGTCTTTAGGCTGCGACTTGGATGATTTCGAATCCCGTGATTGCGTGGTCACGGTCGTAGCCGACTTGGTTCTTGCGGTGTGTGTGAACCGCGGTCAATGCTTCCCCGTATGTTGGGAAAGTTCCCAAGAATCTCGCGGTGTTGCCTTGCATGTCGATTGCTTCGTATTTCATATTTTTCCTTTTTCTCTCAGGTTTTCCTGATAGTTATATTATAGCATGACCTCTCGGTCGTTGCAAGTTATTAGAGAGTTTTGTTTAGAAACCCTCGCCGTTGTTATTCAGCCCGCAAGACCCGCAACCGTCCCAGCAGATGCACTCCTCGGCAGGTGTGTCCTCGTCCCACAAGTCGCCTTCGGTTGCCCACTCCTCGGCATCAGCGCCCGCGAACCGCTTGCCCTGGATTGTCTGCGCACGGAGACGGCGACCGTCTGCGAACTCTCGGCGCTCATCTGCGCCCCAGCGATTTACTTGTTTTGTGTTCTTTCTCATAATAACAGTATAGCACACACTTCCACGCATGAGACACCAAACAGCAACATTCGTAAGTTTTTTTTAGCAACTGACATCCCGCGTGACGCTTGGGGATTTGCTTTGCCCTAGTCTTTTAGTCCCGTGAGCCACGCCCTGGAGCCGTCCTGGTGCGCCTTAGAGCCCGCGGAAGTGTCTCATTCCGCGGGCTGGCGTTGTCCTTATGCTGCCACTTCTTCCCAGTTCCATTTTGCTGCTTCGGCTGGTGTGCACCAAAACTGCATGACGGATTTCGTTACGCCACCCTCTATGCCCATTTCGTAGCCTCTGACATAGACAGGTGAAAAGTCGCGCACTTCTATCACCATTACCGCCTGCGGGTCTTCCTTGTTCCAGTTGGTGACTGAATATCTAATATTTTTTTTCATATTTTCTCTTTCTCTTTGTTTTGGAATGTCTGCGCCCCGCCCTCTATGTAGCCTCCATCTTTCAACTTCAACAACTACTAGGTGACTAGGCAGTGGGCGCACTTTAGGTTCTTTGTCCTATAATCAAGTGTACACGCTCTGCAACAATATAGGACACAATTCCTCAAACTATTTTTAATTTCTTTTTGAGTTGCATCCGACCCTAGTCCGTGCTATAATGTAATCAAGGGTGGGGACTGCCTTCGGTTCCTCATCCCTAGGGGGTCGGTGGCTCCTTCGGTCACTCCCGCCGCCCTCTTGCCTCTTTCTGTTTTACGCGGCTCCCGCTCTTGCTGTTATCTCAGCAGAGTTCACACTCGAACTCTGCTGATTTTCCTGCCTCTTCGAAGTGGTAACGCTCGCTCGTGGTTCCTTCTGCGATGTGTGCATCACACAGGCATGAATAGTTGCTTGGCTCCCCAGGCTCGTCGGACATTTTATAGATTGCAATGATTGTGTTCATTATTTGTTCCTTTCTCATAATAATAGTATAGCATGCCCTTGCACGAAGCGGGCAACATTTCTTCCACATTCGTAAGTTTTTTTTAGCAACTTACCTGCGGTGGGTTGGGGTGTCTTTGCCTGTCAGCCAGTTTCACCCCAGTTCCGCGTCCTAGTCCTCGTGCCGTTCGTGGGCTTCATCGGCCAGCCATTCGGCTAGTTGTGCGAGTTCTTCCTCGGTGGCGTTTTCCAATGTCTCTGGGTTCATGTTGTTTTCCTTTCTCAACCTGATAAGTATATTATAGCATGCCCTTGCGGGCTTTGCAACTCTTATTGAAGATTTGTTTTTGCGGAGATTTCCGCGACCAGTGAGGCGAGAACAGCCCAGCCGAAAAGCATCCCTACGGAAGCAATTGGGTTGATGTCCCGCGATGCCATGAGCGCAATGACTCCTACGAGTACTCCCACGGTGGCAAGACTCCCTGCCACAATTCCCGCGATGATTAGAATATTTTTCATTTTTTTCTTTCTTTCCTTAGCGCCGATTTGGCGCTAGTTGTTCCGCCAGCATTTGCTGAAAGAGTGTTTGACCGCTTGCGAAGTTTCCGCATTGGCACTCGGTCAAGACGCTCGGCATATTGTCGGGGACTTCGGTTGCCCAGTTGCGGAGGCAGTCATCGCAATGGAAGTGGAGGAGTGTTGTTGTCATGTTGTTTCCTTTCTCAACTTGATAATAACAGTGTATCACATACTCGCACAGACCGTGCAACTTTTCAGACATTTCCCAACAATTTTTTGGGAGCGCCCTGAGCCGTTTAGTGGGGTTTGGCATCACGATGCCCTAGTTGGCAAGTTCCGCCCGCGTCGCTTAAAACGCCGTGTGGAGCCTCTCAGCCCGTTCCGCAGTGTCTCGTCCGCGGAACGGGCTTTGAGTGGTCTTACCTCTCCTTTGGCTTATCCGTAGACAAGTTCTCCAAAGAAGCCATACTGCCAAATGTTGTCATGGTCAAGGTGGTCTGTTTCGCATTCTGCGAGGTTTGACCAGTCGCCACCATTTTGGAGCCACAATTTAATTCCTCTAACAAGCGTTTCCGTGTTGAAGGTGAGTTTATCTTTTTCGTGCATGACTGTGATATCTCCGTTTTCGTCTGAGCCGACGGCATCAACTTCTACCCAGTAGCGGGTGCCGTTTTCTTCTTTGACATATTCGATGATTTCGTCAGTGAGCATTACCGTGTAGGTAATTTCAATTGCTGTTGCTGTTTTCATTTTTTTCTTTCTACTTGGGCTTTCCCTTGTGTAATTAAGTGTACAGGATGAATATGCAATAATGACAGATTTAAGGGAGATATTTTAGATTTCTTTTTAGGGTGCGCGCTTTGCCCTAGTTGGCAAGTCTTTTGCGCATCGCTTAGAACGCGCCCTGGAGCGTCTCGCGGTTATTGGGCGAGCGGAGGAGCCGTGCAGGTGTCCACTCCCACACGGCTCCCGCCCTCGTTATTCTGCGATTATTTCGTTTTCGCAATTCGGGCATTGCGCGGTCTTGAACCATCCCTGAACGAAGCGAGTCTCTTGGTACTCCAGCGTCCCAGCGAATCCGCAGGTCCAGCCCATAGTTTCGTCTTGCATCTCGCAAACGAATTCTTCTGTTTGGATATCTGTGTTTTGCATTTTGTCCCTTTCTCGAACTCAATAATAATAGTATAGCACACCCTCTCACGCTTTGCAACTATTTGAGAAGGTTTTTTTTAGCAACTGTCCCTTGCGGCTCCCGCCCTCGCGGTTCGGGGGTGGTTGTGGGGCTTTCGCCCCACTCGCTCCCTAGGCGTTTGCTCCCTCGTAATCGCGGGCGACTGTGCGGAAAGCGTTTGCGCGCTCGGTGGCAACACGGGCGCGGATTGCGTCAGCGTCAATTACGATTTCAGCCTTTGAGCCGATTTCGTCAGGCAACCCACCCTGGCGGTCGAAGCGAAGAAACGCGCCTGTCGCGAGGTCGCTTACTTTGATTGTGGCGGTCTTGCCATATGGATATTTTGTGATATTCATCTTGTCCCTTTCTCGAACTTGATATATATATCTTACAACACTCTCCCACACTTTGCAACCTTATTTTCATATTATTTTTAGAAAGTTACTTGTAGTGTGCAACTATATGTTTCACGGGAAACATTCCTAATCTTGCGGTCTAGCGGTCGGTTGTGTCAGAGTTATTATGAAACTGACCCTCACCCTCAGTGGTTAGCGCCTACCCTCAGTGGTCGTCACTCTCGGTGGTCGCTCACTACTCTCGGTGACCGAACCCTTGTTCGTATCATTGCATTATGCAACTGTCTGTCTCCTGGCCCTCAAAAATGGTAAGAAGTAATAAATAATCCCAGTAAAATGATTCCATGATGCCCGTGGCCCCTGCTCTTGAGAATACGCAATGCCCCGCAGGGAGAAAGAGATACCTGCGGGGCTTTTCAGCGAATTAAATTGTGAGTGAAAGTTTCTCGTGGTGTTTGTAAGCCCACTTGCGGGCGTACGACATTGAACTGAATCCCTTGGGGTGTTCGCTCTCTGTGGCGTTTTGACCGCCGTTGCGATAAATATCTGCTTGGATTGTCACATGCCATTTAGCGTCACTGCCCTGGGATATTGTATAAACTCCGTTAATTGCGGGTGCTTCAAGTTCGACTGTTTTCATTGTTTCTTTCATAGTTATATTATAGCACGCTAATTGCTATTTTCCACCATGTTTTTGTTGCAATTCTTCCCATCGTGCCTTCGTCCCAATGAACCAGTGAGGCTTCGGTTCGTAAATCCCCTGCTCCTCAATTGCGTTATACAACTCATCGTCCGAGACTGTCGGCAGAAACTCCGTGCGCGACATAATTTCTTCGGCTTGTTCGTCTAGGTAATCTTCGTATTCCATAATTTTCTTTCTCTTTGCTTGCGCCTTATATATACAGTATAGCATACCCTTGCACGCTTTGCAACTATATTTAGCCCATTTCCTCAATTAGTTCATCGAGTGCGTCGTAGTCAAGCGCTTCGCTCAACCAGGCAACGCCGTCGGGCGTGGCTACTGATTGCATTGTTAGGAAACTCCTAGCAAAGTCGTGATAGCAAAGTTCTTTGCCATAAGCCATGACCATGTTGTAGAGACCCTCGTCATTTGACAGCCACAGATTTACATTCCATGTCTCGTAATTTTTCCAGCCGTTGTAAGTCATTTTTTCTCTTTCTCTTTTTGCTTTCGCTTTATATATACAGTATAGCACACTCTTGTATGCTTTACAACCTTATTCCGAATCTTCTTCTAGCCACTCTGCGTAATGATTTTTGCAGAAGATTTCATGTGTTGCTAGTTTTGGATTTTCTTCTTCGTAGCATCGCTCGCAATGTGCGTTTGTCCATTCGATTTTTGTGTTCATTGTTTTTTCTCTCTGTTGTTCTTTCTATAATTAAGTGTACAAGCATATTGTAGAATACCAACATGAATTAGAACATTTCTTTACGAAACTTCCTCGGTGCTTGCCCCTGCTACTAGAAACTTGAGTGCCACGAGGCCTATCCCTGTTGCCAAAGAAAAAACCCCGTAGCCGATTAGTGCGTGTGCCATTATGCCTCCGCTCCTTCCAGCAAAGACCAGCCGAGAGGCTCACAGCGGTACGACTTGCCGTCGATTGCGATTGTGTCGCCTACCGACAGTGCGGTATGGGTGCGACCCCACGGGAGAACTTTTTCAAGCACATCCCAGATTGGGCCTGAGTAGAGATTGGTATCGTGAAACACCTGGTTGCAAATGTCAAGGTCGCTTCCCTCTGTTTCGATTGCGATTGTTGTGAAGGTTGCTTTTCCGTAAGTTGCGTTACTGAACGCTTCCCAGATGATTGTTACATTTTTCATTTTTATTTCTTTCTGCTTGCGCTTATATGATTAAGTGTATCGACTATATTCTATAACACCAACCTGCGGAGCCAGGAAAGTTAATTTTATTCCTGGCTCCGTTGGCGGATTTCCTACTTCGCTGTTACCGCGTTGAGGTCGTGGATTAGGTACGACATGAACGCGCCGAGCACTGCTTGGGGATTGTCTCCGAAGGTTGCATCGGCTGGCATCTCGTCCCATGCTGTGAGAGCCGCTGAGAGCGTCACTGCGATGGTGTCGCCACTTGCGAGGTACGGCATTGCGCTCTCGCCTTGCTCGATGTACTTGTTCCAAATGAATTGAATTTTTTCTTGTGTTGTTAATTGCATGGCTACTCTTTTTCAGTGTTAAGGGCTTGTTCCCTTATGTAATCAAGTGTACAGGGTGAATATGCGAGAATGACACATTTGGGCAAGGTATTTTAGATTTGTTTTTAGGGCAGTTACGATGCCCTAGTTGCATAGTCCTAGCGCGATGGCTCAGAACGGCTCTCGGTGCGGCTCAGGATTAGCCATCGTTCACTCGCTGATGGCTACCGCAGTTTTGGTTCTGCGGTAGCCCCTGCGTTAGGTCTTTTATTCGTAAGTGACTTCGTTAGTTGCTTTACAGTACGGGCACTCGCTGGCAAGTTTGTATTCTCCGCCTTTGGTGACAGTGAACTCCTCTGTCCATTCTGTGGAGCACTCTTCGTTGTCTCTCACAGTTTCGTCACAGAAGAATGATATTTCTACCTGTACTTCCTCGTCTTCATATTCGCTGATGGAATCCCCGTATTCGAAACTTCTCATTTTTTCCTCTTTCTGCTTTCGCTTATATAATAAGTATAGCATGCTTTCGCATACTCTCCACCTATATATACTGGATTTCTTTTATATCTTTTTGGTTGCGCCACTTGTTGCACAGGTCACACTGAACCTCAATCTCAAACTCCGTGTCGTTAATGTCGATTACTGTTTCGTGTTCGATGTCTTGGTAGCAACTCTCCCAGTCGCCACACTCGAATGTGATTATTACTTTTTGCAGATTTTTCATTTTCTCTCTCTTTGCTCTCGCTTATATAATTAAGTGTATCGGGTGATTATGCGATAATGACACAATCACCCGATATTCTTTTATTTCTTTATTTGACTTTCACGCCATCGTACGAGTAGCGGATTTCGTCATTGAACTCACTGCCGACACTTTCAAGGTCGGTATGGGCGATGAGCATTTTTAGTGCGTGGCTAATTGAAACCTTCTCGTAGGTGTAGACCGAACCGTTGCGAAACGAAACTTCCAAATCGCCATCGCGAGTGTTCAGGGCTACGAACTTGACCGACATTAGGTAACTGCTGTCGATGTCCGTAATCTCAAAACGGGTTTCGGGGAATACTAGGTGCTTGAGCATTTGATTTCTTTCTCTATGGCTTGCGCTTGTATAATCAAGTGTATCAGGTCGGTGTGGCATAATGACGGATATTATGCTATTTCTTTTCCACAGAGTTTTCCACAGGGAAACCTTGACACACCCCTTATTTGTTAGGTCAGCCTTACAGAGTAAGTAGTAAGACGCAACTAACCCTGCGATAGCCCCTAGACGAAAAAATGGTATTTAGTAATAAAAAATTCAAGTAAATGATTTCAGGTTGGCCCCTGATGAACGCTTCAAGCCAGTAGGGAGAGAAAGAGATTCCCTACTGGCGAGCGTTGTCTATGGGGGAAAAAGGAACCCCTTAGATTTTTGTGAGCATGTAATCGCGGTAGAGCGCCTGCGGCGTTTTGCCGTCAAAATCTTCGTGTAGGCGCATTGCGCCGATGAAACTACTTACGATGCCGTACACGGACTCTGGACAGTCGTAGGAGGCACCGTCATACTCTCCGCTGGGAGAGATTGAGCCGAGAACGATTACGCGCCCGACAAGGTAGCGACCGAACAGAGCCGAAGCGATGGCGTTGTATTCCAAGCCGTGCATCAGTCCTTCATCATCTACATATCCAACGAAGTCTTCACCGCGAACGCAATCCATCAGATTTCCGATGAGCGAGCGAAGCATTTTGCTTTGGTCTGCGAAAAGGGCTGGTGTGCCCGTTTCGACCTTTGCCCGAATTACTGTGCAGTTCGGGTCAATGATGAGTGCTGTATTTTCCATTTTTTTGTTTCCTTTTTCTTGGGGTATGTAATAAGTATATCAGATTGTTATAGGTTATGTGCAACAATCTGAAAGTTTTTAATAGCAACCCTCTAAGAAACACACAACGGAGAGAGCGACCCTCACCAATTCTTGCCCGTCGGCATGGTTGCACTTGAAGAGGAGGACGCATCGTCAGAAGAGGACGCATATTCGTGGAGGGAATCATAAAAACCCTAGGAGTTTTTAGAGGACTATCGCATGTCAGAGGCTTATCTTGGTGAGAGGCTTATCATTCGTGGCAACCGAATCGGCTGTTATGTATTTCTTACAAGGTTGTTATTTCCTTATAAGTACAGTATAGCATGGACTCGCATGTTCCACAACTTATTCTGTAAGTTTTTTTTAGCAACTGACTCCTGGTTGAGTGGAGTCAGATTCCATTTCCCAGATGTACATGGCTTCACAACGGTTGCAGTGAATGATGCCATCTGTGGGTGTTGGTTCTACGAATAGAAAGTAGAACATTCTTTGGATAGCCATCTCTCCCAGGTCTTGGCTATCCCTGGAGGCGTAGGCTTCCTTGCGCATTTCCCAGGCGTGATATTCCTCGGTCTCAACGCAGGAACATAATCCCTCCGCCAGGACTTCGTGCATCCTTTGGGCAATTTCTTTGTAATCTGTTTCCTTCATAACTATATTATAGCATGACCTCTCGGTCTTTCCAACTCCTTTGGGTTATTTGTTTGGGGGGGGTTGTGGGGGCGGTGGGGAGAAAGAGATACCCACCGCCCCACGAATTAAGCGGTAGCGACCCGACCGCTTACCTGCTCGAACGCGAATGCATTGCGGATGAACTTGTTAAAGAACGCTCCAGTGCTTCCTGCGCCGATGAGCGAGTAGACCATGCCTACTGGCACATTGTCGTAGCGATACGATGAGCCGTTCTTAAACACGATGTCAAGCGTGCTTCCTTCAGCGTGGTAGAAGAAACTCTGAATGACACTACTGTCCATGACGAGTTGCAAGATTGAA
>Ga0209246_10000095_pt1 | contig 38169 bp, 55 predicted proteins | sample LauGreSpBDMM15SN_2_FD_187560 | JGI IMG/M metagenome (GOLD analysis project Ga0209246, IMG submission 187560) | Freshwater lake microbial communities from Lake Michigan, USA - Sp13.BD.MM15.SN (SPAdes) (version 2) | ecosystem: Environmental > Aquatic > Freshwater > Lake | place: Lake Michigan...
AGCGCGACTTTTGGAATTCGCGCAAGATCGACGCTCGCAACGTCGAGGGCACCGACAAGTCGATTTACAACCAGATCATCGCCGAGTACGGTGAGGACAGCGACGAAGCTCGCGTCGAGGTGTACGGTGAGTTCCCCAAGAGCGGGGACGACCAGTTCATCATGCCTGGCGTGGTCGACGCTGCCATGAAGCGGGTCAGGTACAAGGACATGACCGCACCCATCGTCATGGGCATCGACCCCGCTCGAGGGGGGATGGACTCCACAGTGATACTGGTGCGCCAGGGCCGGGACATCATCAGTATCAAACGTTTCAAAGGCGAGGACACCATGACCATCGTCGGTCGGGTGATCGACGCCATCGAGGAGTTCAAGCCGGTGCTGACGGTGATTGACGAAGGTGGGCTGGGGTACGGTATACTTGACAGACTGAACGAACAACGGTATAAGGTACGCGGAGTGAACTTTGGCTGGAAGGCCAAGAACTCGGTGATGTGGGGCAACAAGCGGGCTGAGATGTGGGGCACGATGAAGGACTGGCTGCGAAGCGCATCCATACCCGAGGATCGGCAACTCAAGGCAGACCTGGTGGGGCCAACCAAGAAGCCTAACTCTAGCGGTACAATCTTCTTAGAAGGCAAGAAGGAAATGCGCTCAAGAGGTCTTGCCAGTCCTGATGCTGCTGACGCGCTGGCGGTGACGTTCGCGTTCCCGGTGGCGCATCGGGAGTATGTAGACAGGTCTCCTCGTAAAACCTACGCGCCGCAAGGCGTCCTAACTAGTTGGATGGGAAGTTAAATGTCAAATTCACAATCTACCGGCATCGCTTACGCGGACCCGGAGTTCACCACTTGCTACGCCACCCAAGAAATTGGGTACTCGACCGCTGCTCAAACTGCGGTGACGCAGGCTACCAGCAAGTCCACCGGCGTGACGGTCAACACCAGCGCTGGGCAGATCACAATGAATGCCGCATCGCTTGCTGGCACCACCAACGTGACTTTTACGTTGACCAACAGCGTGCTGTCGGCCAAGGACGTAATCATCGTCAACGTGGCCAGCGCCAACGCTACGGCAGGCGCCTACAACTGCTGGGTGTCTAGTATGCTAACAGGGTCGGCAACGATCACGCTGCGCAACATCACTGCCGGCGCGCTGCTAGAGGCTGTGGTCATCAACTTTGCGATCATCCATGCGCAATAAACCCGGTTTGTACGCAAACATCAACGCCAAGCAAGATCGTATTGCGGCGGGTAGCAAAGAGAAGATGCGCAAGCCCGGTACGCCGGGAGCGCCGACGGCTAAAGCCTTTGTGCAGTCAGCAAAGAAGAAATGAACTCTGACATCAAAGCGGCTAAGTCAGTCGCCGGCGGCAACGCCGACGATCTGAACATCATGCGTAGCCGCTTTACGATGGCTGTGTCGGCCTACAGCGAGTCCCGCGAGGATGAGCTAGACGACCTGCGCTTTGCCGCAGGCAGTCCCGACAACCAGTGGCAATGGCCGGCAGATGTGCTGGCAACGCGAGGCAGCGTCCAAGGGCAGACGATCAACGCCAGGCCATGCCTGACGATCAACAAGTTGCCCCAGCACGTCAAGCAGGTCACGAACGACCAACGGCAGAACCGGCCCAGCGGCAAAGTCATCCCGGTGGACGACAAGGCTGACATCGAGGTCGCTGAGATATTCGACGGCATCGTGCGGCACATCGAGTACATCTCGGACGCTGACGTAGCCTACGACACCGCCTGCGAGAACCAGGTGACGTACGGTGAGGGCTACATCCGGCTCTTGACCGAGTACTGCAACGACGACAGTTTTGAGCAGGACATCCGTATCGCTCGGGTGCGCAACTCGTTCAGCGTGTACATGGACCCGACGATCCAAGACCCCTGTGGGTCAGACGCGGAGTGGTGCTTTATCACCGAAGACTTGACGGCTGACGAGTACGAGCGCCAGTTCCCCGACGCATCGCCGATATCGACCATGATGCAGCGCGGCGTGGGCGACCAGAGCCTGAGCCCGTGGATCAGCGAGAAGACGGTACGCATTGCGGAGTATTTCTACACTGAGCACACGCCTGTAACGCTGCACCTGTACCACGGCAACGTGTCGGCGATGGAGAACTCGCCCGAAGACCGCCAGATGCGCATGATGGGCATGAAACCCATTAAGACGCGCATCGTGGATCAGAAGAAGATCAAGCGGTGCAAGACAAACGGGTTTGAGTTCATCGAAGAACACGAGTGGGCGGGCAAATCCATACCCGTTATCCGCGTTGTTGGCAACGAATTTGAGGTTGACGGTCGCCTGTACGTCTCTGGGCTGATCCGCAACGCCAAAGACGCCCAGCGCATGTACAACTACTGGGTCAGCCAAGAGGCTGAGATGCTCGCACTAGCGCCAAAAGCCCCGTTTATCGGGTACGGCGGTCAGTTTGAGGGCTATGAGAACCAGTGGAAGACCGCAAACACGACAAATTGGCCGTATTTGGAGGTCAACCCTGACGTTACAGACGGCGCAGGCGGCGTACTGCCCCTACCGGCACGGTCACAGCCTCCAATGGCCTCCAGCGGGCTCCTACAGGCCAAGGCGGGCGCTTCTGATGACATCAAGAGCACTACCGGCCAATATGACTCTAGTTTGGGCGCCACAAGCAACGAACGCTCTGGCCGAGCGATCCTGGCGCGTGAAAAACAGGGCGACACAGGCACCTACCACTACGTCGACAATCTGGCGCGGGCGATTCGGTACACCACTCGGCAGATTGTGGACTTGATTCCGAAAATCTACGACACCCAGCGCATTGCCCGCATCATCGGCATCGATGGGGAGACGGATTCGGCGATGATCGACCCGAATCAGCCGCAGCCGGTGCGCAAGATCGTGGACCAGGCAGGCGTTGTGATCAAGAAGATCTACAACCTCGGCGTTGGCCAGTACGATGTGTGCGTGACGACTGGTCCGAGCTACATGACCAAGCGCCAAGAGTCGCTGGACGCCATGAGTCAGTTGTTGCAAGGCAACCCGCAACTGTGGGGCGTGGCGGGTGACTTGTTCATCAAGAACATGGACTGGCCGGGTGCTCAGGAGATGAGCAAGCGGTTTGCCAAGACCATCGACCCGAAACTGCTGGCCGATGATGACGATCCGGCACTCCAGGCCGCGCAGCAGCAGATGCAGGCGATGGGCCAGGAGATGGAGCAGATGCACCAGATGCTCCAGAACGTGTCGAAGTCGATGGAAGCGCAAGACTTGCAGGTCAAACAGTTCGACAGCCAGGTCAAGGCTTACGATGCTGAGACCAAGCGGATCAGCGCCACGATGGCCGGCATGACGCCTGACCAGATTCAGGAAATAGTCTTGGGCACGGTCCATGGCATGATCACCAGCGGTGACCTCATAGGCGAGATGCCAGGACGCGATCAGGACATGATGCCGCAAGAGCCTATGCAAGAGATGCCGCAAGAGCCTATGCAGGAGATGCCGCAAAATGAAATGCAATGATTTCATGGGCTTGCTCTTCTTGGGCCGGGATGTGGCGCACAGCGTCCATCTCAACACGCGCAGCTTCAGCAAGCATGAGGCGCTCAACATCTTCTACAACCGCATTATTGGTGCGGCTGACGACTTTGCCGAGGCGTATCAGGGCCGGTACGGGCTGATCGGCGGAATCACTTTGCAGTCTTCCAAGAAAACGACTAATATTGTCGAGTTCTTGCAGGCGCAGTTGGATGAGATCGAGTCTGTGCGGTATGACGTATGCGACAAGACTGACTCAGCGTTGCAGCAGTTGATCGACAACATTGTCGAGATTTATCTCCGAACGCTCTACAAATTGAAATTCTTGGGGTAACTGATGGAAATGCTCAACCCGTGCATCGGCACGCAACTTGGTCCTAAGACGGTCGCCTACACCGGCACTGCTGGCTCTACAGGCACCTGGCCTGCTGGGCCTCAAGGCGTGGTGGTGACGGTCACCTCGGCGGCGTATGTGCTGGTGGGCGAAGGCGTGACCGCCTCAGCTACTGACGGGACGTATGTACCTGCGAACGTGGCCATTCCGTTCAAGATTCCGACTGGCACTGGCGCTCCTTGGCGTGTCAGCGCGATCCAAGTCGCTGCTGCTGGTGACCTCTACACGAAGCCGGTGAACAAGCAATGAGCTTCCTTGGCGCCCAGAACAGTATCGCCTTGGGCGTCCAGGGGATCATTGCCATCGACACAGGCACGGGTACTATTGCGGTTGTCACTGACCCCTACTGGCCTTTCGTCTCCATGCTCCTGCACGGGGATGGGGTCAATGCCGCACAGAACAACACGTTCCTAGACGGTAGCACCAACAACTTCACCGTCACCCGCGCCGGTAACACGACCCAAGGCTCGTTCAATCCGTTTGTCCTTACCTACCCCTACTCTGTTGCTGTAAACGGAGGGTCTGGGTATTTTAATGGGTCAACAGATTATCTTACTGTTCCTAATAACGCTGCATTTACGCTTGGCGCAACATCAACTACTGAGGCGTGGATATACCTAACCTCAGCTACAGGAAATAAGCGGATTGTAACGAACGGTTCCAACACCAATTCCTTTGACGTTGGAATATTTGGCACTACCAATACCGTGTTTGTCGCTGGCGCAAACGCAAATACTACAACCGCTATTTCTCTTAACACTTGGACTCATGTTGCGGTTGTATTTAACGCGGGAACGCTTACTATTTACTTTAATGGTGTTTCTCAATCGTTAACTGGGACAACTACGGGTTACAGTTTAGTGGCTTCTACATTGTCTGCGGTTTTCATTGGCGCTCAGAATGCTAGCAGCTATTTCCCTGGCTACATATCAAATCTCCGGGTAGTCAAGGGCACAGCAGTCTACACAGCCAACTTTACACCGCCCACAGCGCCACTGACCGCAATTACAAACACCTCGCTACTGCTGGGCTTTACCAACGGGGCTATCTTTGACAACGCGGAAATTAATAACCTTGAGACGGTAAACTCGGCGCAGATCAGTACTAGTGTGTTTAAGTACGGTACTGGGTCTGTTAGGACAGGTTCAGGCAATTACTTGTCTACGCCAATAAAGAGTCAATTCCAGTTTGCGGCTGGAGACTTTACTGTTGAAACTTGGGCGTATGTTGTTAATAACGTAGCAACAGCATGTCTTTTAGATTGCAATCAAGCCGGTAGCAATTTTGGATGGTTTTTAGAATATTCAAATACTCGCGGGCTGCTTTTTTACATGGGCACCGGCTCAAGCGGTAGCGATGTGCGATACGCCACAACCCCCGCCCTTACAACTTGGACTCACTTGGCGGTTTCAAGGCAATCTGGAACATTGCGTCTTTTCATAAACGGGGTTCTTGTTGCTAGTGGGTCACTACCAAATAGTTCTGTTGCAACTTTGCCCCTGTTGGTAGGCGCAGCTAATAGCTACACCACTCTTTACTACTTTGACGGCTATCTAGACGACATTCGCATCACTAATGGTGTAGCTCGATACGTTGCCACGTTCACGCCGCCGACTGCTGCGTTCCCGAACCAAGCACCTACCTACCCTAGCGGCACTGCTACTCAGCGGGCTATTTTTGGGTTTGGATACAACGCCTTAGCGATAACCAACATTGTATCTAATACCGGCGTAGTTGCTACAGATACCGCTGGGGTTGGCACGGGCAGATCGTATCTTGCAGCTACTGGTTATGGCGGCGACAAAGCTATATTTGGATATGGTTCTAACGCAGGCACTTTTTATAACTTATCAAATTTAGTATCTAACGCTGGAGTTGTTGCAACAGACACTGCCGGGGTTGGAACCGCTAGAGTTGCCCCCGCAGCCGCCAAATATGGTAGCGACAAAGCTATATTTGGGTATGGCGGTAATAACTACAGCGTTACATTTTACTCACTAACTAATTTGGTATCTAATACCGGGGTGGTTGCTACAGACACAACGGGCGTTGGAACGGCTAGAATATATTTGTCAGCGGCAGGGTATGGTACAGACAAAGCTATCTTTGGTTATGGCGCTACTGTTCTATCTGCAACTAGTGTGTCAATTACCAACTTGGTATCCAACACTGGCGTGGTTGCAACAGATACAACCGGCGTTGGCACCGCTAGGCAAATTTTGGCGGCTACTGGTTATGGCACAGATAAGGCTATATTTGGGTATGGCGGCTACACTTTATTTTATTCGATAACCAACCTTGTGTCTAACACAGGTGTTGTTGCAACAGATACCACAGGGGTAGGAACTGCCAGAAGCGCGCTTTCTGCCGCAGGGTATGGGGGTGATAAAGCCATTTTTGGTTATGGATATAACGGGGCTATTGCTTTATCAATGACAAATCTTGTTTCTAATACTGGAGTGGTTGCTAGCGACACAACAGGCGTTGGCACTGCCAGAGAAGCGTCTGCCGCTGCTGGCTTCTCATTCTCATAAAACACATGCCAGTCAAACTAAACTCAGAATTCAACTACCGATACCAAGTCATCGGGGAGACGCCTTGGGAGAAGATCAAGACTCTCAAAGGTTTCCTAGAAGGCCGGATTCGTGCTGCTGCACTGGAGAAGGTAGCTGATCTCAAGTACCAAGCCCTAGTCTTGGAGGTTGAGCACCTCATCCGTATTGATGCTTTGCCCCATGTGATCCTGACCAAACAGGCTGAACTGATAGAGCTTGAGTCCCACCGGGTCATTCAGGCAGAAGCGTTCCAGTTGAACCGGGAAGAGATTGAGATGCTCAAGCGGCTTTTGGCTGAGTTGTACGAGATTGCAGAACGCATCCCAGGCTACACCGACGAGCAGATGTTTGAAGCCAACGCAGCAAACGAGTTCACAGTGACTATTGGCAAGGACATTCAAGCCGAGATCATTGCCAACGGTCGGCCATCTCCCGCCAAGCTCCGCAATGCCATGAGCAACCCGCACACCTTTGCTGCCCTGCAAGCAATAGGGCTTGTTCCTGACACTGCGGTAATGTTGACAAGTAACGATATACTACGTTTGACTTGACCGTACTGGTGCGGCTCACCAGGGAATCGAAGGATTCACACAATGTCTGAAGAAGTACTAGCGGAAGTACCCGCGCCGGAACAGGAAGCCACGGCGGCACCTGAACCCGTAGAAGCACAGCCGGTAAAGGCGTTCACTCAAGAAGAGTTGGATGCCGCAATAGGAAAGAGGCTCGCACGCGAGCAACGAAAGTGGGAACGAGAGCGGGTAGTTACTGCCCCTGTCGTCGCTGCTGATCCCAGACCAGAGCAGTTTGACTCGACTGAATCCTACGCCGATGCATTGGCGATGAAGAAGGCCGAGCAGCTACTCTACGAACGGGATGTGCAGCGCCAGCAGACAGAAGTTCTCGGTGCTTATCACGACAGGGAAGAAGAGGCGCGGAACAAGTACGATGACTTTGAACAGGTCGCGTACAATCCAAGCCTCAAGATCACGACCGTGATGGCACAGACGATCCAATCGTCGGATATTGGCCCTGATGTAGCCTACTACCTCGGTGCCAACCCGAAAGAAGCAGATCGTATTTCCCGCTTGGCGCCTTATGTGCAAGCCAAAGAGATCGGACGTATCGAGGCCAAACTGGCCTCGGAACCGATGGTCAAAAAGACTTCTAGTGCTCCACCACCTTTTACGCCTGTCACGGCCAGCAGCAAGGGCGCATCGACCTACGATACAACTGATCCCCGCTCCATCAAGTCGATGAGCACTTCAGAATGGATCGCAGCCGACCGCGCTCGACAGGTGAAGAAGATGGAAGCTCGCCTCCGCTAATTTTTTAAGGATTCAAAGTGTCTAACAGCATTCTTACCATTGACATGATCACCAGGAAGGCTCTCGAGATTCTCGAGAACAACCTGGTGCTCACCCGCAACGTCAACCGCCAATACGACGACTCGTTCGCCGTTGAAGGTGCAAAGATCGGTTCCACCCTGCGCATTCGTCTGCCCGACCGTGCTCTGGTGACCGATGGCGCCGCCCTGCAAGTTCAGGACGACAACGAGCAGTTCACCACGCTAACGGTCGCAAGCCAGAAGCACATCGGTGTCAACTTCACATCTGCTGAACTGACCATGCAGTTGGACGACTTCGCGGAACGGGTTCTCAAACCTCGTATCTCGCAGTTGGCCTCCAGCATCGATGCCGATGTGGCCAACGCCTACAAGTCGATCTTCTCGACTGTTGGTACGCCTGGCACCACGCCGTCCACCTCGCTGGTTCTGCTGCAAGGCAACCAGAAGCTGAACGAGTACGCTGCTCCGATGAACGATCGCTACGCAACGGTGAACCCCGCCGCCAATGCGAACTTGGTCGAGGGCATGAAGGGCTTCTTCAACCCAACGTCTACTATCAGCCGGCAGTTCACAGCAGGCATGATGGGCACTGGCGTTCTGGGCTACGACGAAGTCAACATGTCGCAGTCGATTGGGAACCACACCACTGGGTCACGCGCCGGCACCACCTTGGTCAATGCAACGACCTTCACCCAAGGTCAGGCCACCATCACTCTGGACGGCTTTACCAGCGACACTACCGTTACTGTTGGTGATGTGTTCACGATTGCTGGTGTGTACAGCGTCAACCCGCAGACCCGCCAATCGACCGGCAGTTTGCAGCAGTTTGTGGTGACCGTTGCCCAGACCGCATCCGGCGCTGACATGGCAAACATGGCAATTTCGCCGCCCATGTACACCTCCAGCAACGCGCTGGCAACCATTGACGCCTTCCCTGCAAACAACGCAGCGGTCACTTTCGTCGGCGCGGCCTCCACGGGCTACCCGCAGAATCTGATTTATCAGAAGAATGCGATCACGTTTGCTACAGCTGACCTCTTGCTGCCGCAGGGTGTGGACATGGCTTCGCGCCAAGTTCACAACGGCATCTCGATGCGTATTGTTCGTCAGTACGACATCAACAATGACCGTATGCCTTGTCGTATCGACGTTCTGTACGGGTACAGCGTTATCCGTCCGCAAATGGCCGTGCGCCTCTGGGGCTAACTTGAGATGGGGCTTTGGCCCTGTTTCAACCATCTTCTTAAAAGGAAATTATCATGGCTCTCCCTAATGGTTCTGGCGGTTACCAAATTGGTGACGGCAACACTGGCGAAATTCTGTTTGTCGCGCAACCCACGCCGACTTCAATTGCTGCCGGCGCTGCTACGTTGACTGCGGCTCAATTGGCAACAAGGATCATCCTTGGCTCGCCAGGCTCCAGCGCAGCAGCGTACACGTTGCCGACTGCTGCTTTGATGGATGCTGCGTTCTCCAGCATGCCCAACAACTCAGCCTTTGATTTCACCGTGATCAACGTTGATGGCTCAAGCTCTGGTGTCATCACGATGACCACCGCTACGGGTTGGACGATTGGCACTTCTGGGTCGCAAGGCCTTATGACTGTTGCTGCTACCGCAGGCACCTCAATTAGCTTCCGCGCTCGCAAAACGGGCGATGCTACTTGGGCGTTGTACCGCCTCTAATTGAGGCACTCCCCTCCTGTGCTTACAAGGCGCAGGAGGGCCAAATTCTAGGGGCGATCTGTGGTAATCTATCTGAAGCACCCTGTACACGGCACCAAAGTTGCTATGGCAGAACTTGAGGCCGAGCAAGACGAAAAGAACGGTTGGGTAAGGTATACTCCGGGCGAGCAGGCACCAGTGAATGAACTGAGGCGCCGTCGCAAGGAGTCTGAATGACCACCACTGCCGGGGACCAGATCAACGGGGCGCTGCGCCTGATCGGCCAACTTGCCGAGGGTGAGACGCCTTCCGCTGCTACGTCCCAGGACGCGCTCACCGCCATGAATCAGATGATCGATTCGTGGAGCACCGAGCGTCTGGCGGTGTTCAGCACCCAAGACCAAGTGTTCAGTTGGCCTCCCGGCGCTATCAGCCGCACGCTTGGCCCGACCGGCGACTTTGTTGGCAACCGGCCAGTTCTGCTAGACGATTCGACGTACTTTCGCGACCCGGCGAACAACATCTCGTTTGGCATCAAGATTCTCAACCAGCAGCAGTACAACGGCATTGCGGTAAAGACCGTGACCAGCACCTACCCACAGGTGATCTGGATCAACATGGAATACCCCAACATCGACATGTACATCTACCCGGTGCCTACCAAGGTGCTGGAGTGGCACTTCGTCTCGGTGTCTGAGCTGACCCAGCCGGCCACGCTGGCGACGGTGCTGTCCTTCCCGCCAGGATACCTGCGGGCGTTCCGGTACTGCCTAGCCTGTGAGATCGCTGCTGAGTTTGGTGTCGAGCCATCGCCGCAAGTCTCGCGCATTGCCATGACATCCAAGCGCAACTTGAAGCGCATCAACAACCCGGATGACATCATGTCGCTGCCGTACAGCATCGTGGGTACTCGTCAACGCTACAATATCTTTGCGGGAAACTACTAAAGATGTTTAACTTGCCTGGAGTCGGAAATTAAGACCCCCATTTTGGGTAGCTCATACGTTGCCCGCAGCATCAACGCTGCGGACAACAGGCTCGTCAACCTGTTCCCTGAAGCCATCCCTGATGGCGGCAAGGAAGCTGGGTTCTTGAACCGCGCCCCAGGATTGCAGTTCCTCCAGACGGTCGGCACCGGGCCTATCCGAGCCTTGTGGGCGCACCAGACCAACGGGACGGACTTCTATGTTGTCTCGGGCATTCAGGTCTTCAAGCTCACCAGCACAACGGCAACGCCTGAACTGATTGGCTATGTGTCGGGCACAGGCCCAGTGTCCATCGCAGACAACGGCACCACCCTATTCTTTGCCTGCAACGGTCCTAGCTACACCTACCACGAGCCAACAGGCTCGTTTGATGCGATCACCAGCCCCGACTTTGCCGGCGCTGTCACTGTTGCGTACATCGATCAACTGTTTGTCTTCAATGAGCCAAACAGTCAGAACCTGTGGTCTGTGGTCACGCAGACCCTGACCACGCCGCCGGTGCAGATATACCCGCTAGTGTTCGACCCTCTGACGGTCGCCCCTGCGGATGGCTCTCCTGACGGTGTGGTGGCGATCAACGTAGACCACCGGCAGATGTGGGTGTTTGGTACTGACTCGGTCGAAGTCTGGTACAACGCTGGGCTTACCGGGTTCCCGCTGACGCCTGTCCAAGGCGCGTTCAACGAGATCGGTTGTGCGGCTCCCTACTCGGTTGCCAAGCTCGACAATGCGCTGTTCTGGCTGGGCACTGACGCTCGCGGGCAGGGCATCGTCTACAAGAACAACGGTTACAGCGGCGTCAGGGTTTCGACCCACGCCATCGAGTACGCCATTGCTCAGTACGGCAACATCTCTGACGCGGTAGCCTACACCTACCAGCAAGAGGGCCACGCCTTCTACGTCCTGAACTTCCCGTCAGCCAGCAAGACCTGGGTCTACGATGTGTCGGTGCAAGCCTGGCACGAACGCGCCAGCGGCGATGAGGGCCAGTACCGGCACAGGTCGAACTGCCAGTGCAACTTCGGCGGCACGATCATCGTTGGCGACTTTGAGAACGGCAACATCTACGCTTTTGATCTGGATGTCTACGCCGACAACGGTCAGATTCAGCGGTGGTTGCGGTCATGGCGGGCGCTGCCGACCGGCCAGAACAACCTGAAGCGCACGGCGCACCACTCGTTGCAACTCGACGCTGAGTCTGGTGTTGGGCTGAACGGGATTGACCCATCCACACTGCTAGAAGCACTGCTGACCGAGAGCAGCAGCGAACTGCTGACCGAGTCGGGCGAGGACATCCTCGCGTCTGTAGCTACGGTCCAAGGAGTCAACCCGCAAGCTATGCTGCGCTGGTCGGACGATGGTGGCCACACTTGGTCGAACGAGCACTGGCGCTCGATGGGCGCTATTGGTCAGTACGGCTACCGCACCATCTGGCGCCGCCTTGGTATGACCGAAAAGCTCCGGGACCGGGTCTACGAGGTCTCAGGCACTGACCCGGTGAAGATCGCCATCATGGGCGCTGAACTGTTTATCACCCCGACCAATGCTTAATCTCACCCAAGTCCCGGCGCCGCGTGTGCCCCTCGTTGATGAGCGCACCGGGCTGGTGTCGACGGAGTGGTTTCGGTTCTTCAATGGGCTGTACGCGGTTGTTGGGGAAAACCAGAACACCCTTCAGCCAGTCAACGGCGGCACGGGCTTGTCGGCCATACCGACGAATGGCCAACTGCTTATTGGCAACGCTGTCGGGTACACACTCAACACACTGACGCCAGGAGCTGGCATCGGGGTGACCAACGCCGCTGGCAGCATCACGCTTGCAAACACGGGCGTTCTGTCCTGGGCTGGCGGCGTCACCGGCCTGACCCCGGCTGCGCCAACCACCGGCGCGGTCACCCTAGCTGGAGTGCTCAACGTTGCAAGCGGCGGCACCAGTGCATCTACAGCCAGCATCGTCTCGTTTAACAATATTACCGGCTTTGCGGCAACCGGCGCGACCGGCACGACCAGCACAAACCTGGTTTTCTCAACTTCGCCGACAATCACCACACCGGTTATCAACGGATTCACCGGCAACACAAGCGTGGTAAACATTGGCAGCGGCCAGTTTTTTAAGGCAACCAGCGGAAACATTGGCCTAGGCACCATTTCGCCAAATGCGTCGGCGATATTGGACGCACAATCAACCACCCAAGGCGTGCGTTTTCCCAACATGACCACGGTAGAAAAAAACGCCATTGGCACCCCGGCCGCCGGCTTGGTTGTGTTCGACACCACGCTTGCCAAGCTCTGCGTTTACTCTGGCGCGGGCTGGCAAACCATCACATCCGTCTAAGGCTACGCCATGAGCGCAACTCTTTCTCCCTCTCCAAAGTTGCAGTTCTTCACTGCTGGCGGCATCCCGCTGGTCGGTGGGCACCTGTACACCTACGCGGCAGGCACCACCACCCCCTTGGCGACCTACACCGACGCTAGCGGCACCACGCAGAACCCGGTGGACATCGAACTTGACGCCCGAGGCGAGGCGCCCAACGGCGTGTGGCTGAACGGCGCATCGTACAAGTTCGTGTTGGCGTCTGCTGACGCTCCTGCGGTTCCCATCTGGACCGTCGACAACATCAACGCGCAAGAGGCTATCAACGACCTGCTTGCGTTTGAGGCACTGCTGGCCGGCAGCACAGGCTCGACTCTGGTTGGCTTTACGCAGACCGGGCCAGGCACCACGCGCACGGTCCAGAGCAAACTGAGCGACTCCTACAGCGTTGCCGACTTCGGGTTCTCCACCAGCGCCAGCGCCGCCGCCAACACCACTGCGTTTGCCAACGCTTGGAACGTTTCTCGCCAACTGACCATCCCGGCAGGAACCTACAACGTCACCAGTCTGCCCAACTTTGCAATCCTCGGCACTCGCATCTACGGCATCGGGCGGGTTGTGCTCAACATCACCGGCGCTGGACCGGGGCTGGTTGTTGATGCTGGAGCGACCGCAGGCGTTGTCGTTCAAGACATCGTCATCGACAACTTGACGATCAATTGCACTGGCGCGGCGACCATTGGCGTCTATATTCGGGGCATCACGCACAGTCAGTTCAATCGCCTGCGGCCTATCAATTTTCCCGCCTACGCCATGCTGTGCCAGTTTATGGTGTCCAACTCGTTCTATGACTTCTGCCATTCGGGCAATGAGCCTGGCCTCGTTACACCATCTGTGATTGGTGTTGGTCTTGGCTTGCGCAATGCTAACGAACAATGTTCCAACTGCACTTGGATCAACCCCATCATTGAGGGGACCAGCGGCAACGGATTGGTACTGGATGAATGCGCCGCAAGCGTTTTTGTTGGCGGCACGGTTGAAGGTTGCGGCTTTACCACCGGCTACGGCGGCATTCTTATTGGGTCTAATAGCGCTGATAACACGTTTATCAACATGGACCTTGAGGCCAACGGTATTCTTGGGGACGCAACAACGTTTCATGTCAAATGCGCTGGCATAAGAACTTCTTTTGTAAACATTTTTGCCGATGATGGCCAAGGTTATGTAGCACCGTCAACGGCGGGCAGTCCACTAATATGGATATATGGCGGCAACAGTACAGCGTTTTTTGGTGGCAGCATTGATACTTTGAAGATTGAAGCTGGCGTCAAGAACACGGTTACCAATTCTCTGGCCTATAACCTTAACGGTGCTGGCACCATCACCGACGCTGGCACCAACACCCGCCACATTCAGTTGTATAGCGTCAACCCCGGCACCACGCTGCCCGACTCCTACGTCACCAAGAGCACCTGGACGCCGGTCGCCGCTAGTTTGACAATTGTCGGAACCCCGACCTACGTCGGCACCTTTGAGCGCATTGGTGACTTCGTCAGTTTTACGATCCGCGTGACCAGCACCACCAGCACTGCGGCCACGGCGGGCACAACTACCTTCAGCGCGCCCACCTCGACCGTGGTCGCCGGCACTTGTGTTGCCGCATCAAACGTCACGGCGCTTGGGTTCGGCACCGGCTTGGTCAACAGCAACGTCATCTATGTGCCGACCTGGGCGGCGAGTGCCGACGTTGTCATCACTGGTCAATACTTCGCAGCATAAGGAGCCATCATGGCCGGCGTCAAAATATCAAACCTTCCTGCAGCCGGTGCAATCACCGGCACTGAGCTTGTCGCAGTGGTGCAGGGCGGCGTCACCAAGCAGTCAACGGTTACCGCCACGCAGACCACCGTATCTGGCGGCACTACCGGCCTGACACCGGCGACCGCAACTGCCGGCGCTGTTACGCTTGCTGGCACCTTGGCAATCGCCAATGGCGGCACGAACGCTACCGCAACGCCTATGGCGGGCGCTGTGCCTTACGGCACCGGCACAGCCTACGCATTCTCTGCCGTCGGCACCGCGGGCCAGGTTCTGCAATCAAACGGCGCAAGCGCCCCAACCTGGGCAACGGTAACAGGGACTGGCACTGTCACCAGCGTAGCGGCTACCGTACCGGCGTTTCTAAGCGTCACCGGGTCGCCAATCACTACCGCTGGAACGCTTGCCCTTGCCTACTCTGGCACGGCGATCCCGGTGGCCAACGGCGGCACGAACGCTATCACGGCCAGCATTGCATCGTTCAACAACATCACAGGCTACACGGCGGCGGGCGCGACGGGCACCACAAGTACCAACCTAGTCTTTTCGGAGTCTCCTTCGCTTACCGGCACTGTCGTTATTCCAACCAAAGTTCTGGTTGGTGGGCCTACGTCTAGCGCAAGTGCATTTGGCGTTCAAGTGTTTGGGGCTGCTACTACGTTTGCACCCAGCATAATACAACGAGGCTATTCCGACACCGCTGCCAGCGCTGCCGTATATATTCTTAAGACTCGCGGCACAACGGCTACGTCCACCACTGCGGTGCAGCAAAACGACTCGCTTGGCGCGTGGTTGTTTGGCGGCGCAGATGGCACAAGCAATCAATTCCTAGCCAACATGTCGGTGTATGTTGACGGTGCGGTGTCTGCGGGAACTGTCCCTACAGCCTTCTCGTTTGCCACCGGCACCAACAACAGCACCCTGCCGCCAGTGGCTAGGATGCAGATCAGCAGCACTGGCAACATCGGCTTCAACAACGGGCAACCTGCTGTCTGGGGCACCAATGCTGAAAAAGTCATCGGTATTGGCAACGGCACCGCGCCAACAACCTCCCCGGCGGGCATGGGCCAACTCTACGTCGAGGCCGGCGCTCTCAAATACCGGGGCTCATCGGGCACCGTCACCACAATTGCAGCGGCATGAAAACTCCAGCCTGGCAGCGCAAGGAAGGCAAGAACCCCGAGGGCGGCTTGAATGCCAAGGGTCGAGCCTCGTACAACGCAGCGAACCCCGGCAAGCCTGGGTTGAAGCCACCGCAACCCGAGGGTGGGGCGCGCAAGGACTCGTTTTGCGCCAGGATGGGTGGTGTGCAGGGTCCGATGAAGGACTCCAAGGGCGAGCCGACCCGCAAGGCGCTGGCGTTGAAGAAGTGGAAATGCTGATCCATCACCACTTCAGTTCAGGTGTGTACGCCAAGGAGGCGCGCATTCCTGCGGGCTACTTGTGTGTGCAGCACAAGCACAAGTTCGACCACCTGTCCATCTTGGCTACCGGGTCGGTTGAACTGCTGGTTGATGATAAAGTATCGGTTGTTCACGCTCCTGCGTGCTTGACAATTGAGGCGGGAAAGGTGCATAGCATCCGCGCCATTACAGATGTGATGTGGTACTGCATCCACGCCACCGATTGCACCGACATCGAATCTGTCGATGAAGTCTTGATAGAGGAGCATTAACGTGCCTTTCGCCTTCCTTATCCCCGCTGCTGCCAGCCTCATCGGCGGCAAGATGTCTTCCGACGCCGCGTCCGATGCCGCTGCTCAAGCCAACGCTCAGAACCAAAGAGGGCTTGATCTTCAGCGGGAGATGTTCGACGAACAGAAGCGTCTCTCAGAACCGTATCGCCAGGCCGGCCTGACTGGTCAGAACCGACTGATGGAGATGCTGGGGCTAGGCGGCGACACTGGTGCAGCGGGGTATGGCAGGTACGCCAAAGACTTCAGCATGCAGGACTACCAGCAAGACCCCGGCTATGCCTTCCGGTTGAGCGAGGGACTGAAGCAGTTGGGTAGCCAGGCCCGCGCCCAAGGCGGCGCTGGTGGTGGCCGTACGATGATGGGGATGCAAAACTACGCGCAAGGTCTTGCCTCGCAAGAGTACGGCAACGCTTTCAACCGCTACCAGACCAACCGGCAGAACCAACTGGCACCGCTAGGTAGCCTGATGTCCTCCGGTCAGGCGGCAGCGGTTGGGCAAGCTGGCCAAGCAGGCCAGTACGGCGCCAACGCAAGCAATATGCTAAGTCAGATGGGCGTCAATACTGGCGGCGCTACCCTTGCTGGTAGTTCAGCGTACGGTAAAGCAATCGGGGATATCGGCGCGCAGTTTGGGCGAAATCCACCAAAGTTTGGCAACATGTTTGGCGGCGGCATACCTTACGAGGGGACTTACTAATGGCCGCTCTTGATTTCTCCCCGCTTACGTCGCAGCCAAGTTTTGGAGAGCGATACGCGCAAGGCCAGCAACAAGCGTTGCAAAATCAGCTGGCCAAGCAGCAATTGCAATCCGCGCAACAGCAAAACCAGTCAAACCAGATGGCGATGCAAGAGAAGGAGCGCGGGCAGCAGGAGATGAACGCGCTGCGCGGCCTCATGTCGAGCCCCGACTTCGATCTTTCTACGACTAAGTCACAACGGGATGTGTACAACGTAGCGCCAACGCAAGCCGAAAACCTTATCAAGGGGTACATGGGCAACGTAAAGACCGGTGCTGAAGTTAAAAATCTTAATTTTACAGGCCAGGAAGTGCGGGCAAAAGCCGCTGCTGAACGGGCAAAAATAGTAGGACAAGCAAATCGCGACATTAGTAGCCGCCCAGATAATGAAAATATTATTTCTTTTGATAGAGATATGCAAAATAGTCCGCTGTTTACACCTGAAGAAAAACAAGCTATAGCGGATAAAACACAACGTTTGCTGGCAATGTCAATGTCTGACCGAATAACATTCTTGTCGCAACAAGGCGCAACTGCTGGCGAACTGCGGCCTCAAGTGGTTGCCCCAAGCGCATCACTGATGCGCGGCGCCACGGTTGTTGGCACTGCGCCTGCTGCCCCGGACAAGGCGCCTGCACCTACTGATCTGGCAAGATTGCAAGATGAACGCGCCAAATTAATGCCTGGCGATCCGCGCATTGCCCAATACGACGCTGCAATACGCAAAGCAACAACCGCTGCGCCAGGCGTTCAAGTAAATGTTGGCAATGAGGGAAAATACGGCGCACAATTTGCGAGCAAAGTTGCTGAAGGCGATGTAATTCTTCGGGCAGCAGCGCAAGAAGCGCCGGCTGCGGCTGAAAACGCCAATCGCATTTTGCAAACGCTTGCCACTGGTAAAGCAATCGTTGGTGCTGGCGCCGACATAAAATTGGGCATAGCGAAGTTGCTCAACATTGTTGGCGCTGACAACGCAGAAATCATAGCTAATACTGAGGGTATGGTTACATCGATGGCGCAGAACACTCTCAACGCCATCAAAACGTCTGGTCTTGGCACTGGTCAAGGCTTTACCGACAAAGACCTTAAGTTCTTGGAAGCGGCCAAATCAGGCAACATCAACTTTCAGCCAGACACCATCCGTCGATTGGCTGAACTATCACATAAAGCCGCAGAAGCCACCGCAGATAAATGGAACTCCCGCACCAGAGAAATTCCTGCTTCGGCTATACAAGGGACCGGGGTTTCCCTTGAGCCTGTCCGAGTGCCTAAACGCGCATCTAGTGTCACTGAGGGGGTCAGGCCATCTGGCGTAGGTGCCAACTGGACGTTACTTATTGACGCAAACGGCAGCAAAGCGTGGGTTAGCCCAGACCGTAAGCAAATCAAAGAGGTGCAGTGATGGCATTTGATCTCAGCACGGCGCAACCGGTTGAGCAAGCCAAAGGCTTTGACCTTAGCACTGCAAAACCTGTGGACACGGGCGGAATGCCACCGCCGCGCCGTTCTTGGGGCGATGTCGCGTATGAAGCCACGTTCAACCTTCCATCAAGCGCTGGGAAGTTTCTTAGCGGGACGTATGAAGCCATAACAAGTCCAGTTCAAACAGGTAAAACCGCTCTTGATTTGGCGCGGGGCGCCGTTCAAAACGTCTTGCCTGCGCGGGTCAAATCTTTTCTTGACGAGTTCGACACCAACCCCGAGGCCACCAAACGCACCATCGAATTGGCTAACGCGGTTGGCGGCGTGTACAAAGACAAGTTTGGGAGCGTTGACGGGTTTAAGAACGCTCTTGCCACCGATCCTGTCGGTGTAGCAGCGGACATTGCTACTTTGCTATCTGCCGGCGCTGGCGCGGCAGCAAAGATTCCGCAGTTGTCGTCTGTGCTGTCGAAAGCATCCGCAATCATCAACCCTTTGACGTTGCCGGTTAAAGCCGCAGAGTTTGGGGTTGCTAAGGTTGCACAAGGGATTGGCGGCGCAGTAGACTTGATGCAGGGGCAACGCCCCACGATGAGAGCCGCCAATATGCTGCGGGCTGCGGTCACTGAAGAAGGCCGCACGCCGCAGAACCTATTGGCAGCGCAAACGGCGCTACAGAACGCGCCGGCCAATGTTACGGCTCGGCAAGCCCTAGCCGACATAACGATGCCCCAAGTGCAGTACCTTGGTCGAACAATAGAAGCGCGCACGCCTGGCCGCACGGCCACCATAGAACAAGGTCAAGAAGCAGCGCGGCAGGCATCGATGGGCGCCGTAACGCCAGACCTTGCAGCGGCAACAGCAGCGCGCACAACCGCTACAAAACCGTTGTACGCGCAGGCTGAACAAGCGGTGGTGCAGATGGACCCTGCAATGGAAACGTTGTTCAACCGGATGCCCAAAGGCACGCTTGAGAAAGCGGCCGATATAGCGCGGATGGAGAACAGACCGTTTGTCATGGGGCAGACGACGCCCGCGCAGCAAGTGCCAAGCACCATCCTTGGCCCAACTGGTCAGCCCGTGATGCAGACGATCCCGGCGCAAACGGCAGAGATAACCGGCGAGTCGCTGCACTACATTAAGCGGGCGCTGTCGGACATCGCCAATGCGCCAGCAGCGGTTACCGGCGCAGGGCGCGATACGCAAGCCGCAGCGCGAGGTGTTCTTTCGGACTTTACAAAAAAGTTTGAACAAGAAGTGCCGGTGTACGGTACGGCCAGAACCGAATTTGCGCAGCGATCCGCGCCTGTGAATCAGTCGCAAGTGCTACAAGCCATGAGCGGCAAACTAGAAGATACGCTGACTGGCGGCGAACGCGCCCGCCCGTTTATGAACGCGCTAGGTCAAGGTGAGCAAGCGTTGCTTAAAAAGGCAACGGGATACCCTCGGTACACCGAACTTTCTGATGTACTGACGCCGCAGCAGATGAACGTTGTGAACAACGTAGGTGGCGAACTTAAGCGAGATGCGGTCATTGCAGAGCAAGCGCAAAAAGGCGCCAGTGCAATGCAAGACATCATGGAGGCCAACAGGTCTAAGTTTCGCATTCCTAGCTTCCTGAACGCAAAAGCAACGCTTACCAATGAGATGCTAAAGCTCATGGAAGGCCGGCTAAACACTAAAGTTTTGGCTGAACTTGAAAAAGGTTTTGAGTCCGCTACAAGCCTCAACGACCTCCTAAGCAAAGTTCCCACAGCGCAACGAGTTGAGGTGCTGCGCGCATTGGGCCAAGCGCAAGGCAAGCTGACGCCCAACAAGCTGGCCGCTTTATCGCAAGCAAGTAACGTCAACGCGCTTACGCCGCGCATCACCATTGGCGGCATCGGGCGCGACGAATCAGGAGGCTCAAATGCCCTCGCTCCCGCAAGATAAAGCCAACCACGCCATCTACGGCGCGTTGATATTCCTGCTGGCCCTAGCGGTCCTGCGCCGCCCTGACGCAGCCTATGGCCTCGTGGTGCTTGCCGCAGTGGGCAAGGAGGTGATGGACTGGCTCTCCAACCAACGGTCAGAGAGGCCCACGCACGGGGTAGAATGGCTTGATGCCCTAGCAACCTGCGCCGGTGGGGCGGCGCCTCTACTTGCAAGGATGATCTGATGGATTACCAGTCCCTGTTCAACACCGGCCTCGGCATCTCCTGTGCTGTCACCGGCTGGTTTGCAAGAGAATTGTGGACTTCTGTCAAGTTGCTCCAGTCCGACCTGACCCGCCTGTCGGTCGAGCTACCCAAGACCTACGTCACCCGCGACGATTACAGGTCGGACCTTAAGGAAATCAAAGACATGCTGGCGCGCATCTTTGATAAGTTGGATAGCAAGGTCGACAGGTCATAGCAGCGCCGAAATCCCCACAGTCACCATCTCGCTCTTGAGCTTGCTAGGGTTGGTCTTCGCCATCACCCGCAGCGCCACCGCAGCGAACGTCTCAATGCCGGCCCAGGCATCTTCTAAATGCGGATCATTGAGCGCCAGGATGTGCGCTCTGATCGTCAAAACGTCAGCCATGTAGGCGTCCCTGATAGCGTCTATCGCTGCTTTAGTTGGTCGCATGGAAAGTCCGCTAGTTGCCACACGCTGTTGGGCGCGTGAATTTTGAAAGGTTTGGCTACCCGCTTTGGCGCCAGTTCTGATGCGGCCTGGCGGGCAGCGAGCCTCGCGGTCCTACGGTCCCGACAGGCCTTGTGCTGCAGCTTGCGCTTCGTCCATCGGCCAGCGTCTAGCTCTGCCGCTCGCTCAGGCGATGCCCATCGAGCGGTGACGCCGCTACCGGCCACGCCCAGCAGCCGCGCCTTGCGGGCGAAGCACAGAATCTTGCGGGCCTTGTCCAGCGAGATCGCCATGCGTAGATGCATGTCGACCGTGCTGACGCCGTTTGGGTACTCGCGCACCAAGTTGGCGGCAAGGTGCATGAGCAATTCGGTGTCAGGGTGCATCACACGCACTTCATCATGTAGTCTAAATACCACGCCGCTTTTTCAATGGACTCGGTGCCACCCTTGTGCCGCTCGCGCCAGATGTATTTCATGGCGTTGCCTTTGCAGTAGCCCCGAAACTCTTCTTCAGTCAACGCCGACTGAATAGCCTCGATGCACTCAATCTTGCCTTGCTTGTAGTGCGGTGGGTTGTATACGCTCTCCAACGGTGTGTCCGGCAATGGTTGTTGGTATTTCATTTTCCGTCATCCGTCATTGAGTTGATATGCCTTATGGCGCAGTCGTAATGCTTCGGCCCCCATGCCCAGCAGTCTGGGCCGTGCGTACCGATGTGGCCTTCCCTGGCGTCTTGGTACTTCAACTCTCGCCGCAGCCGCTCATTTTCTGCTAGGGCATCGCCCAGCAGGAGGTCTAACTTGCGTTCGGTTTCAGTCATTGCGTTCCCCGGTGAACATATACCGATACTCCCGTATCAGGGTCTGTGTAATCTAATTCAGGCTCACACCAGCAGGTTTCGTTATTAATGTGTTCAGGTTCGGGTAGGTCTTCCTCCCCTTCAGTTTTCCCCCAGTCGCATGACATTACGGTTTCTCCTACTCCAAATCTTTTCAGCGTCAGTAGCAACATGCGGGCCTGCACTTCCGTTTTGCTGTTTCTCGCGTCTAGCACCCGTTGCAGGGCGGTTCGCAAGCTGTCAACCTGCGCCAGCAGCACCGGCAGATCAACACGCCCAGCCTGCCACGCATCCCACTCCCCGCAGGTAGCGCTCTTGTGCAGATACGCAGAGTTGCCCCAATGTTTATTGGCCCACGCTTCAAACGCAGCGCGCTCGTTCATGGCTCAAGTCCAAAATGGTTCAGTATCAAAGACTTAACGGTATCGCCGCAGTAACATTCCTCCGCAAGTTCAGCGCACTTTTTCACAATCAACTCGGCAAACTCTTCCAGCGCGACCCGTTGCACCGGACCAATGCTGGCCCAATCGTTCAGCCGCTCAAGCTCAGGTTGGGCAAGTATTTCTTTAATTCGTTCGTTCATGGCTCAATCCCAAAATGGTTACAGATCAGCAACTTGACGTTACCGGAATAGTTGGTGCTCAACTCGGCGCACTCCCGGACGATACGGTCGGCGAACTTCTGCACGTTGATATAGTCGGCAGTGCATTCCTCACGCCCACGGTGGTCAACCGTAACGTCAAAGCACTCCTGCATAAACTTCCGGATTCGTTCGTTCATGGCTCAACCCTCTGTTTAATGCCCAACATCTCTTGATGCAGGTTCTCCAGCATCGCCCGGTAGGGTGACTGAGGCAGGCAGTCCGTTGCCAGCTTGCATCGGTCTGCAAATGCATCAGTGCGTACAGCTTCGCGTACAACTGCCCGGACCTTCGCAAGCATGTCGTCAGGGTGGAGGCTAGTTGGCCAACGCCACCCCATCAGTTCGGCAATGCGTTCATCGGTCACGACGCAACCCCCTTTGTCTTCTCAAACGTGCGCAACCCACCAAGACCCAGCATTCCCAACATCAACTGCCAGAGGTTATCGTCGATGCCAGGCAGCGTCGGCAAAGGATGATCGAGCACAATGCCGGTCCACTGCACTAGCGGTCTGGCAATATATTGACAGGCCAGCGCCGACGCGCAGACCCATCCGATCGCTGGGCGCCAGCCGCTCGTGAACGCGCTGGGGCTCGACGCCTCGGCTCGGTTCACATCGAGTTGGCCTTGAACAATGGCAACCTGGGCAGCTAGCTGCGCTGCCTCGGCTGCTGACTTGTCCGGCCAGATGCGGGTGATAACGGTTTGCGCCAGTTCGACGCCTGCGGTTAGGGGATCCATTCGCCTGTCTCCATCTGTTGCGCCATCCTGTACGCCCGCTCAGGCGTCTGATTGCCCCACTTGCTTTCCAACATTTCAACCGCCGCCTCAGCGTACTGCCCATCCTCGATGCTGCCGAGGGCGCGCTTGAATTGAAGCAGGCCTTTCAAACCCATCTGAAACGCCATGCCAATCAGCACGGCCTGGCGCGGCTCGGACAGTCTGGGCATCCACGGCAGGGCTCGCAGGACCTCGGCGGTCTTGGCCTTGATGTCGTTGTCGAGCAGGTAGTCGATCTCTTCGTTCGACAGGCCGCCGCCCTTGCGCGCGTCGATCAGGCGCCCGACGCCGATCGTCCAGTACCCGAGCGAATCCTGGTAGGCGCAGGACTCGGTGCCCTCGTCGCGTAGCAGTTGGCTCTTCAAGTCCACAATGTTGCTCCCCATGCAAGGATTAAAACCCAGAGAACAAAAACCACGGCGCGGTTGACCCCGCTCCACCGGTTTCGGTAGTGGGTGATGGCGTAACCGTCGCCGCCGAAGGCTTCGTCAAGCGATCTACAGAAACGGCGAGTTGTTCCGTTGTGCTGAACCGGTGGTTGTTGTAACACTGGTATCTCCTTCTGGTTGAATTGTCGGGCGCGGCCCGAGTTGAAAGCACGCCGGCTGGCGCGTTACAGCGGGGGCATTGCATACAACGGCACCGCAGTGCATCCACGGTCCACCCAGTACTGCATCTCTTCGCGGCGCCTAGTGAGCAGGATGCAAACCTCGCCTTCGCTGACCATCCATCCGATGTGCGTCACGCTAGGCACGCAATCAACGCCACTAGGGCGACGATCCACACTGCGCAGAACAGGCTTTGGCGGGCCGCAGCGCGGCAGAAGTACTCTTCTCTGTCTTTCATGTCTTGCTCCTTTCTGGCCAGTTGTCTGGCCTTGGATACCACTTGATGTTCTTCGCGGTGTCAATCTTGCTGCTGTACCGCGTCACCTGCCGGATGCTGTCCGTGTCAAGACAAGGCCAACTCCAGTGCTCTCCATTCCACCAACTGACGCTATGGCCCCCAGTTGGCCACCAGCCGATGCTTGGCGGTTTTCTCATTCAAACTCCCTTTGATTGTCTGTACTGCTTGACCGCGTTGCGCAGCCCAGCCTGGGTGGTGGCCTTCATATCGAGAGCCTGTGCTTGTGCTTGGTCGAGTGTGTCTTGCATCAGGATGCGATGACAGATCACCGGCACCCCTTGACCTTGGCGGCGCACTCGAGCGTTGAACTGCTCGTACAGATCCAGCGACCAGTTCAGCCCGTACCAAACAAGGATGTGCCCGGTACTTTGAAGACCATCGATGCCGTGCCCCATCGATGCCGGGTGACCAATCATCAGGGAGCAGTCACCAGTCTTCCAGCGGTGCATGGCATCGACCAACGACGCTTCGCTCTTGCACTCGGTCAAGTTGATAGGGTCCAGGTGCTTGAACCGATCCATGATGCGCTGGGCGTCTGACCTGTAGGCATACGAGCACAGGACAGGCGAGCCTTGAGCCTCGTCTAGGATCTCCTCAAGTGCCTCGAGCTTCAGATCATGGATCGGCTCCCACAACGGCATCCCGGCAATCGGGTACATGGCACCGTTGGCAAATTGCAAACACTTGTTGGTCAGCGCCGCCTGGTTGAACACCTCGACCTCTTTGCCGCTGTCAAGCTGCAAGAAGAACTCCCGCTCCAACTTGTCGTACTTGGCCCGCAGATCTTCGGGCATTTCGATGTCGAGGTTGTTGATCATCAGGTCTGGCAGCGGGTTGTAGTCCTCTGCGCTCATCTCGAGTGTGATGTCGCCAATCAGCTTCTTGATGGTGTCCTCGGTGTCCTCGTAGGGCAGTTCTTTGTACGGTCCCACCTTGCGATAGAACCTGGTGCGAAACGCTGTCTTCGATGTGCCCAGTCGCTCGCCCCTGTCGACCACCAGGAACTGACCATGCAAATCCTTGTACCCGTTGCTGGCAGGGGTGCCGGTCAGGCCGGTAGTCCAGTCGAACTTGTCAGCGATCTTGCGGAACGCCTTGACCCGGTTGGTCGCGCTGTTCTTCATCTTGCTGATCTCATCCCAGACAATCCCGTTAAACGGCAGCAGACGGTCCTTCTTGACGAAGTAGGTCTGGAGCGTTTCAGCCAGCCAGCCCAGGTTCTCGTAGTTAATCAGGTACACATCAGCAGGTCGCAGCAGCGCCCGTGTGCGTTGATCCTTAGTGCCTGTGACCATGCTGAACTTCAGGTGACTGGTGTGGTTCCACTTCGCAGCCTCTTGGCGCCAGACCAGTCGGATGACCCGGATGGGTGCAACGATGATCACGCCGCGCAGGAACGCGGTACGGATCAAGTGCGCCATCGCAGTCAGGGTGACGACGGTTTTGCCCAGACCCATGTCCAGCCACAACATCGAGTGGGGGTGAACGCATTGGAAGTTGACCGCCTTCTTCTGGTAGTCGAACAGGATCTCAGGGGTTAGCATATTCCATCATCTCGTCAATCATGCGCAAGCCCTCGTTAACCCCATCGATGACCCAGACATTGACCTTGTGTCCGCGCAGCCTGGTGTGCTCGCGGTCTTGTGCAAGCGTAGGCTTCTGCCCGCTGCGCTTGAACTCGCAGAAGAACATGCGACCGTTGGGCAGCACGAATAGACGGTCAGGCACAGCGGCTCGGGCCGGACTGGTAAACTTGTAGGCCAGCAGCCCGCGATCCTTAGCGTAGTCGCAGACCTTGGCTTCAATTTGTTTCTCAAGCATCACGCAATCCCCAGTGTGAGTTTCTCGATCTCTCTGATGTAGTACTCGAAGTCCACCGGCAGCACGGCATCCTTGATGTCGTTGCAGGGCTGCACGTTCCAGCCCGACTCAATGGAGATCTGGCGCCACTCGGTGTTGCCCTTGAGTGGTGGCATCCACTTGATCAGAGGCTTGCCACCCTTGGCAATGTAGTACCGGGTGATGTTCTGCATCTTCTCGTTGCCCCAGGACAGGTAGCTGTTGCGGGGCACCTTGGTGCGAAGCATGAAGTCCATGATGTCCGGCCATTCACGCAGCGTCTTGCGGATGGACACGCCATCGGTAAGAACCTTCTCGGTGACCCTGGCAACCACCAGTGCCCCGTGGTTCTGGTGCCACTCCATCTCCCACTCGTAGCAACCCTTGCGCTTCACAGACCCGTCCTCGTAGTGGGCGATGTAGTTGTTCACATCGCGCACCATCATGGTCTTGTAGATCGCCTCCTCGAGGTTCAGGCCGGTCTTGTGCTGCCAGGCTGTGCGAGCGGCATCGACAAGGTGCTTGTCAGTCCGTCTGACCCTCACGGTCAGGCCATCGGTGTTCACCTGGATGATGCGCAGGGGGATCTTCATCAGCGACTCGGCCAACAGGCACAGCAGCAACTGACCGTTGAGCGTGATGCTCATGGTGAACAGCGGATCGTAGAACACGCTGAACTTGTTGTTGCTGTCGCCGTAGACTCCGTTAAGCGCCAGCTTGAGCATGGCCGACTCTGCCGACTTCTTAGGGTAGGTCTTGCGTTGCTCGAACAGCTCGCTGTAGATGGAGACGAACTCCTTGCCCAGATGCGCCGGGTAGAACCCGTTGGTGATGGCAAGGTTTGGGTAGTACGAGGTGACATCCAGGTCAACGATGACGTACTCATCATCAGACTCAACTACCTCGGACTCAATCGATCCGTGGATGCCACCCAGTCCAAATACAAACTCAAAGTCCTTGACGTAAGCAACTAGGTTCTTGAACACACCCTTGGTCTCGGTGATGTCCTGCTCCTTGAGCCACTTGAGAACCTTGGTGAACTCAAGGTTCTCGAACGTGATCCACGGCAGGATGGCGTCCTTCAGAGAGATCACCGGGCGCTTGGTCTGCCTGGGTGTGCGACCGCCTGGCCCAAACTCGTAGCAGTCCACACCGGCCTCCTCGAGCTTCATCACGAAGAAGTCCTTGCCGATCTTCGTGTCGTTGTGGTTCATAAAGTCGCGTTGGTACTTGGCAGTCAACTCCTCGCGGAAACTGATCATGTCCGTCGACTTGCGCAGGAACGCCTTGGTCTGGTCAACGTCATAGGCGTTGTACCGCTTGAGCACCTTGATCTGCTCGGCTGTCAGCATGGTGCCGACCTTGAACGGCAACTCCTCGACGCTGCTCGAGCGCATGTTGAACTCGAGCATCTTCAGACTGGTAGACCTGGCCTTGTTGTCAAAATGATGGATCTTGAACAGGTCAATCTGCTGCACGAACCACTCGCTGGGCTTGACGTAATGAGTCCACCGGGACTCATCGTCCGCACCAATGATGGCCATTGCCTTTGCGTACAAAGTCTGCGCATTAGATGTGCCCATGCGAAGCAGCATGTGCAGCACCGGGTAGTCGAACCCGATGTTGTTGAACCCAATCATGCGACTGTTGGTGCTCTTCAGGTACGCAAGGAACTCAACGATCTCGCGACTGTCGTTGCGCTGGTCGCTGATCTCATAGGACCAGCGCAACGGCGCCTCCGCATGTTCCACCGCCAACGTAAACACGTTGGGGAAGGTCTCGATGTCGAAGACGTAGTCCATTACCAACTTGGTTCTAGGGTGGCATCAAACCAAGTCAAAAATGTATGACCCTTGTGCTGAAAAATCGCCAGCTTGAGAAAGATAGGCCCGCAGTGCTCGCACTCCATGTCGAGGTAAGTCCCGTCGCGCCTCATGCTAGGGTTGCCCGTCAGATTGCCATCAACAGTTGTCCCGTCTTGGCCTGCCACTGTGTGCAAACCCACTTCAGAATCTTCCATCGTTCGCCAAAAGGTATGCGCAGCGCCCTGGTGCAAAGCAGGATCATTGCAATTTGGACACAACAGAGCAGAAGCTGACCTCATGTTGTTGTAATCATCAAATTGAATCTTCTTGGTGTACATGCGTGCTCCTTAAAGACAGGGGCCGCAGCCCCTGTGGATCAATGACCCGTCAGGAACGACGGCAGGCCGGCAAACGGAGCAGCAGGCATGGCGGCTGTCGGGGAGAACATGCCAGCAGGCGCACCGGCCACAGCGCCAAACAGGTTGGACGCATCGACAGCACCCTCACCGAATGGCTTGTCATCAGCAGCGAACTGGACAGCAATCAGATCGCAGCGGATGCCACGACCATGCTTGTTGTCTTGCAGCCAGGGCTTGACGGCGGCGTTGACGCGGCAACCACCGTACATCTTGCGAGCCAGTTGCTGGTAAGCCATCGAGTTGGTCGGATCGATTGCCTGACCATCGGCCTGGATCACCTGGGGCTGCGAGTCCCGGCCAGCAGTGATAAACACGTTGCCAGCGTAGCCATCGTAGGGCTGGAAAGTCTTCTTGTTGACCTTCTCCTCGCCGCGACCGTAGCAGCGGGTCTTGCGGTCACCCTGGATCATCTGCATGACAGTGTTGGCGTGCTCCTTCCACTTCTCCAACGACATCGCACCGTACTTGGCCATGAACTGCCCAAACCCGGCGTGGTCCTGCGCCATGATGAACTCGCAGTTGTACGAAATACGCTCCTTGCCGGTCAACTCGTTGATCTGGCGCTGCGGCTCGGCCAAGTGGGGAAACGACAGGCGCACACTCGAGAGAAAAATAACATCAGACATTTAGTTACTCCAGTTTGATTACAAAAGCCACGAGGGCAGGGCGTCGGCAGCGGGTGCTGCCTCGACTGCGCTGAACAACGGCGCAGCGTTCATTACGACAGCGGGTCGGCTGTCGGATTCAGTTGCAACGGCAAGCTTGCCGGCCATCTTGACGACGTACTCCTGCTCCATGCGCTTGAGTTGGCGCTCGGTCAGTTGTACTTTGGTGCCGTCTCGCTTTTCCCAGGTCAGCTTCTCAGCCTTGGCTGGGCTTACGAGTTTGGTCTCGTAGACAGCGCCCTTGGGGATGCCCATCTTGATAAGCTTCTCGGCGATCTCATCGTCCTGCAACGCCCAGGCGCGAGAACCTCGACCGTTGACCAACTTCAAGCCAGTGATCGCCTGGCCAGACTGCAATCGTCGCAGCGCTTCCTTCTCAACACCCTCGAGCAGTTGGCGCATGAGTGGTGCCGCCTCCATGATTGACAAGATCTGGCCATCGTCCATGGTGGACGGATCTTTGTCGGCGCTTTGCTGCGCCACATCGAGTACTGTGGGCTGGAACATGATCCCAATCTCCTTCATTACGTTACTTGCAAGGGCGGCACATGAGCCTTTCGCCTTGCAAAATTTACATTGACTCTCACCCGGAACCAGCGGTGCGTCCGGTGCATCGACAGCAGCGCCTTCGATGACCAGGCGGTCGACTATAGCCAGGATCTCACTGATGTCAACTTCATGCGATGTGATCGCCGGCAGTCCACGCAGCGCCATCTTGGGCTGGATGATAGTCATGCGTACCCGTTTCCACGGATACGGTTCGCCCACATCAGCCAGGGCACCAACAGCGTAGAGTTCAAGCTGCGCGTTGCCCTCGGCCTGCACTGCGCCCATGCCATCCTTGTAGTCCACGATCTCGAGCACATCGGTGCCGTGGATCTGGATGTCCACGGTGCCGCTCATGTCATCCCGAGCAATCAAACGGTTCGGGTTGACTCGCTGCTCGGCAATGACCTTGCAGCCTGGCTGCTCTGCGACTCGCTGCTTGACGTAGTCAGTGGCAATCTTGACCCGCTCGGCACGCTCGGCGTCGACAATGAACGTGCCATCGTCATCCTGCATGGTCTGACCAATCAACGTCTCAGGCTCCACATCCTCACTCAAGCAAAACTCAAGCATGGTGTGGGTGTGGGTGCCATCGATAGCGGCTGGGCCAGACCGATCTTCTGGGTACTTTGCTTCTTCCCGGATAGATCCGGGGCACAAGCCCCAGCGATGCCGCTTAGACGGGCTTAGGTTCGCGTGGGTGCTCATGGTCAACCCTTGAGTGCTTCCACACCAGCGTAGAGGGCACCGTACATCTCGGGCTTGACCTCGTTGATGTTGGCATACCCCATGCCCGTGAGCACGCCTTGGATCTGCGCACCCTTCTGTGGACCCAGCGCCTTGTACGATGCCATGACGTAGTCGATCACGCCCTTACCATCAGTAAATGGTGCGCTAGAAGGGGATGCCACAGCAGGAGCGGCTGGCGCAGCTACCACCGGGGCCGGTGCGACCGCAGCGGGGATAGCTGCAAAGGTAGGAGGGGCCGGCATGGCTGGCGCCGCTATAAGTGCAGGTGCTTGCGCAACTGCCTGCGCAACCGTTGGCCAGAATGGCGCAGCCTCCACTGCTGGTGCTGGTACGCTACCCATCCTTGCGGTAAGGGCGATGACGGCGGCGGTGAGAGCTTCAATCTTGAGTTCGAGGGACATACAGTGACTCCTTACGGGGGTTGGGTTGGATAACAAGTCGATCATCAAGAAACGCCTCGATGAGTTCCCGCAAGACATCGGACGGTCTCCCGTACCGTTCTGCCTTGCGGTGGAACGCTGAACGGACACGCGCAGCGACCCTGACGGTCATGTGCGTATCAAATTGTGGGGTGGGTGGCATCGAATTCCTCGCTTGATGGTTGCCATCGTATCACGGTTGCTGTACGATGTGCAACAGGTTCACGCAAACATTTCAAGGTCTCCATGACAGCACAAGCGATCCCAGTCCCCAACCAGGTGCAGCAGCACCCGGCGTCGGTCGATGCGTACATCAGGCATGGTTGGAGCCTGGTGCCCATCCCAGCGGGGACCAAGGGACCGCGCACAGCAGGATGGAACCTCAAGCCCAACGCACTCACCTCCCAGAGCGATCTGCCACCAGGCTATGGCATTGGCCTAGCTCACGCCTACAGTGGCACGATGGCTCTCGACATCGACAACTGGGATGTCACGGCAATGGTGCTCGGCCTGCAAGGGATCAACATCGGCGAGCTCTACGCCGCGTCCGATGCGGTGGTCATCGACAGTGGCAGGCTGGGGCACGGCAAGCTTCTCTACGCGATGCCTGCCGGCCTGGCGCTGGCATCGAAGAAGATCATCGTCGGCGGCGAGACCACCTATGAACTCCGATGCGCGACGGCGAACGGGTTGACTGTGCAGGATGTGCTGCCGCCCAGCATCCACCCGGACACCCGGCAACCGTACCGATGGGCAGGAAACGGCAACTGGATGCGCTTGCCGACGATCCCCCAGCCACTGCTTGATCTGTGGCAGGACATGCTCGAGCGCGACAAGGTTCGACAGATCCGCACCAGCGAGGGTGTCGACGCATCCTGGGACGAGATCAACAACGCCATCGAGTGCATCACCCCAAACTGTCCACGCGACGAGTGGATCAGCATCGGCATGGCGCTGCACTGGGCAGGCACCCAGACCGAGCAACTCGACCAGGGGTTCCACCTGTGGCAGCAGTGGTCGGTCCAGAGCGAGCAGAAGTACCCAGGCGACCGCGAGATGGCCACCCAATGGGCAAGCTTCAAGGTCGACAAAGCAACTGCTGTCACATTGGGGACACTGTTTCACATTGCCCGCCGAGCCGGATGGACCCGACCGATGCCCGATGCTGCATCATTGTTCGGCAAAGTGGAAGTGCCGACAGCCCCCAAGACAATCCTGGCAGGCCTGCGGCCAGCGCCACCCGACATCGATCTGACCCTGTTCCCCAGCATCCTGCAAACCCGTGCCAACGAGATCAGCGACAGCGTAGGGTGTGACCCCCTAGTGCCACTGTTCGCTGGTCTCAGTGCAGTCTGTGGCGTGGTCGATGCCCAGATTCGACTCGAGTTGATGCCAGGGTTCAAAGTGCCGCCAGTGCTCTGGCTGATGACCCTGGGTGACCCAGCCGACAAGAAGTCCCCAGGATCACGCCCGATGTTGTCCCCACTCAAGAACATCGAAGCAGACGATCGTCCCAGGTATCAACGGGCATTGCTCGACTGGGAAGGGAAGGAAGCAGCCTACGCCAGCGCTAAGAAGTCCTTCCTCGAGTTCAGCGCCAGCACCGATGCGATGCTTGGCGCAGACCAGGCACCCAGCGTGCCAGATCTGCCACCCCAGCCCGTGCCCATGAAGATCACGGTTTCCGACATCACATCCCAGAAACTGGTACGCCAGGCAGCAGACCGTCCCCGTGGTCTGTTGTGCCACCTAGACGAGATGAACAGTTGGGTGAAGAAGTTGACCGACAAGACCAGTGGTGAGGATAGGTCAGCGTGGGTGGTCAGTTACGAGTCGGAACGGTATGAAATGGACCGTGTCGGGGCTGGGTCGATACATGCCGAGAACCTGGCAGTGTCAGTCTACGGGAACATCCAGCCGCAAGTGTTCAGGCAAAGCATTGCCTCACTTTCAGCCGATGGACTGATCCAGCGATTCGTACCCGCGATTCTACGGGCAGACCGTACCCGGCTGGGGAACCCTGTCCCCGAGTGCCTGACGAGTGCAGCAGCGTGGGAACAGACCCTGCGGCTGATCTTCGCACTGCCAGTGCAGACCTACAGGCTGGCACCCGATGCGTTTGATGCCTATAGGGGGTTCCAAGCATGGTACGAGTCGAGCAAAGCCGACGAGCGACTGCTACAGGCTGGAAACACGTTCATGACAGCATTCGGCAAGCTCGAGGGAACGGCTGGCAGGCTGGCACTGCTGTTCCACGTCATTGAAGACCCGTTCAACCCGACAGTGTCGGCCGATATCGTCAACAGGGTAATCGGGTTTGTTCGAGGGTATCTGATCCCGGCTTTCCGATACGCATTCGGTGAAGTGGGGGGAACGAGTCCGTTCGAGGCATGGGTGATGGATTACATCCTGCACTATTGCGACCAGGCAGACATTACGCTCTCAGACGTCAAGAGGGGGGCAAGACGTCAACTTGAGGGTGTACCTGCCTGGACTGCTGATCAGTGGGTGCTAGGTGCCATGCAGGGCTTGGAATCGGCAGGCTGGGTCGCCAGGATGGACGATGGCACGCGAGAAAACCAGCATTTTGCGAAATGGGCAATCAATCCCCAGCTGCGGCACCAGTTCAGTGGCCACCGAGCACAAGTGATAGCGGCAAAGCAGCGTCAACTCGATGAAATTTATAAACTGAGCACGAAAGAAAAGCCCCGAGTGCATGGCGCACAGGGGGCTTATGGGAACGACAGGAACGACGATTAGGGGTTACAGGTCCAACAGTGCTGCCAACAGCAGTGCCAGCAGTCCGACGAGGATGGCAGTGATCATTCGGGCACCAGTGCTGCCAGCAGGTCTGGTGCCATGGTCTCCACCAGGCACAGCACACCCAGCAGTCTCACTGCCGATGATGTAGGGGTCCTGGTGCCTGCCTGCCAGTGCCTGAGGGTGAACACTGGCACACCCAGCAGCGCTGCAGTCTGGACCTTATCCAGGCTGTGCCTGGCACTAAGACCCCCAAGGGTGTCAATGAACGAGGGTTCATTCATTGTCGAATGCTCCCTTGAGAGCATTGAGTGCATCGGTAAACTCGTCGCAGTCGGTGCCATAGGTCTCATACACCCTGCACAGGATCCAGGCAAGCTCGAGTTTTTCATCCCGTTCGACAATCTGGGTTAGCAGTGCAGCCACTGGCAGTCCATCGGCATATGCCAGCCGTTCAGCTTCCACAGGGTCCAGGGTCAACAGGTTAGCATTCATGGGAATCATCCTTCGAGGGTTACGGGTTATAGGGTCAATCCGGCTGCACTGGCAGCTGCCAGTGCATCGCGTTTACTGGCAAAGAACATAGAGTGCTCTGGCAGGCGTAGCAGAGTCTCACCGAACAGGAAAACCCAAGCATTGTTCGGTGTGAGGAAAACCAGGGAAACGACGGGTGTGGCCATTTTCAGTCCTTCGAGGGTTACAGGGTTATAGGGTTACAGGGTCAATCCGGGTGATAATCTCACCTGGTTTGAGAAATTCACGGTCCAGAATTCGAGATCTACAATCCTCGACACTGGTGCCGACAAAAGGAAAGAAAAACTTGACACCCGTGGCATTGTCGGTGCAATAAACCCAAAATTTAAACATAATCAATCCTTCGAGGGTGATCACCTGGCACCATGCCAGGTGCGAGGGTGCAGGTTCAGACGACAGCAGCAGAGCGAGCAATCGGGATCACGCGACGAGACCTGGCATCTGCCAGTCTGGCACGCGTGCCATGTGCTCGAAACCCGACGATGACAGTCCTGTCAGACCTGGCACACAGTCCGCACGATTGACAAGTGACATCCTCGCGAGTTTGTGCAGGACAGACGACGATAGTGCGACCTGCTGGCGTGCTGGTCTTCGAGGGTGTGTCCATGGGCACGATGCACACTGTCGGCTGTCCTGTAGCTGCCAGGGTGTCAGCTTCGCCAGCATCATCGGCAGACAGGTTGACAGTGAACCCCCATGCTGTCGCGTGCTTTGCCCATGCCAGAGCATCGCTCGATTTCTTGTGGGTGTAGGTGAACCCGTGCCGACCACGATTAGCCCACACAATGACACCCAGCTGGGCAGGGTCGACAGTCTCGCCAGTGCCTGGCAGGTCACCTGCCACGTTATGGCGCCACAACGTGCCAGGTGGCAGGGCTGCAATGCTTGCAGCCAGAGCATCAATGCTGCCACCCCTCATGGGCACTTTGTCCCATGACATCCTCGTGTGGTAATCCTCAGCGTAGCAATCACTGCGGTAGTGGGGACAGGACTGCGGGCAGGTGCTTCGCTCTGAATAGGTCACAGGGATGGGACCGGTCTTGCTGTTGGCGGATTTTGCGACAAAGTGGAATTTCATGGTGTGATCCTTTACGGGTTACGGGTTACAGGGTGATTGTCGAGCCGGGAAAGCAAAAAACGTAGCCCTTCACTGTTCCACCATAAACCATGGTTTCACAACTAGGGGCATGGTTCAGTTGAGTGCGCACCAGTGCTTGAGCGACAGCGAAATGCCGCTCGATGTCACCAAGTGCGTAATCGACAGGTTGACTCACTTTGTGCCCATTGCAGGTGCTGGCAACAATGCGAGCGTTACGGGTGTTCGTGGCGGGAACGTAAACAGTGGTGATGGCAAGCATGGTGAATCCTTTACGGGTTACGGGTTACGGGTTAGAACGGTTTAGGGTTCGACAGCACGGACTCGAATTTCTCGAGCCCTATTCTGTCCACCAGGGTGTCCAGATCAGCCAGTGCCCACTGAAAAGGGCAAAGCACTGATTTTTTGGTAACCCTCAAGACAAGGGCACCACTGCCGATGTCGCACACCTGCCAGCTGTCATGGCGCTTGACGAGTGCCAGGCGATGGGTTTGCGTGCCACGCGTGTACATCAGTGGGGTGTAGGGTGTGGGCACTGGGTCAGAATTGCGCAGAGCGAGCATGAAAACAGGTTTTTTGGCCATGGTGAATCCTTTACGGTTACAGGGTGAACAAGAAAACAAGGGCAACCCAGCAGCCTGCCAGGGTGCAGGCTGCAAGGATCAAGATTGACAAGTCGCTGGGTTCGTTTTGCATTCGAGTGCTCACTTGGTTACGGGTTACAGGGTGCACCTGGCAGGCTGTGCCAGGTGCAAGGGTTCACTTTGCTTTGATCAGTCCGAAGGGTGCAGTGACAGTCCATCCTCTGTCGGCTGTGCGAGTGGCCACTATGGGGTTGACCAACTGACCAGTCCTGTTCGACCTGGCAGTGACGATGATCTGATCATCGGTGCGAGTGACCTTCGCACCCTCTGGCAGTGTTGCCATGAGTCCGTCGAGTTGCTGCTGTGTCATCTGGACAGTTGCTGTCTTGTTCATGCTGTGGTCTCACTTGGTTACGGGTTACAGGTGCCTGGCTGTCTGGCCAGGTAAGACGATTTTTGATCCACTGGGTGCACCCTGTCTGTCACACTCGCGACAGTTGACGCACTGGGTGCAGCCTGTGACAGATGGACAGGATTGCACTGTTCCATGTTTCTGCTGAGTGCTGCTGTGCGAGGGTGTGACAGATGGACTTAGCTGAGGGGGGTACGGTTTCCGGAAAACCAGAATCCTAGTGCTGTTTCAAAAATCATCATTCTGGAACCCTCGCGCTTGCGGAGACCAGTTGTCGCACCCAGCCCCTCGAGCGCTTCCAGAGCGTCAAAAGAGCCTGGCAAAACCCGGATTCTCTGGATTCTGTCCATCTGTCACACCCCTTCACCCTGCACCCCGGCTGGCAGGGTGTGACAGTGTGACAGGATCACCTGCACCCGCTGGGTCATTGCCACTGGGTGCAAGTGATCCGCTGGGTGCAGGTAACCCGCTGGGTGTGCTGTGCCACTGGGTGCAGTGATCCGCTGGGTGCAGTGATCCGCTGGGTGCTCGAGCACCCTGGCCAGGCTGGCCAGCGCCGCGCCGAGCCAGGGGGGCAGGGCCGGCGACCGGCCGGTCACGCTGGCGAAGGGTCCGCGAACATTTTTATTTTTTTCAACGACACACAAAAACATGTTTTCCTAGATTCTTGCCAAAATGCCAACATCCCTGTAAGATGCGCAGCACTATGGACACAGATCGATCTCAATCCGTAGGCGCAGTTGTCACACCTGAGTGCAACCTCGAACTACCCACTTGGCTCTCTGCGCCTGACCCCACGCCCCCGGCTCGTAGCAAGCCGATGCGCGAACTCGTACTGATGCAGTACGAATCGGTGTTCCCCCGAATCTTGGAAAAGATGTACGGCGGCTCGACCCTCCAGGCTGCAATCGGTGACGACTTCAGGGAAATCGACTCAGGGGCGTTCCTTCGCTGGATCAAGAAGGACCCCCAGCGCCAGGTCTTGTACAAAGAAGCCAAGGAGATCAGGACTGAGGCGTGGGCTGGGAAGATCATCGAGCACGCCATCGCAGAGAACACGACCGAGGATGTCCAGCGGTCCACGCTGATCGTCAATACCTACAAGTGGCTAATGGCATCGGACAATCGCAAGGCCTATGGTGAGTCCAAGCAGATCGACTTTGGTGGGACGATCTCGATCACATCCGCACTAGCTGCGGCGAAGACCAGGGTGATCGAGAACGAGGTGATTGATGTACTCGAGATGGACAACGGTTGATGCAGAAGCCTAAGTACTCGTCGGAAGAAGAGCAGCAACTAATGACCCAGTTGTGGTCGCCGCAGATTGCGAACGACCCTGAGAACTTCGTCATGTTCGCGTTCCCGTGGGGCCAGGTGAACACCCCGCTGGAGAAGTTCAAGGGTCCGCGCAAGTGGCAGCGCGAGGTGCTGCGCGAGATACGGGACTTCCTGAAGCTAAACCAGGGCCGGATCGACTCGTCGGAACTGATCGAGGCGATGCGCGGGGCGATCTCGTCAGGACGGGGCGTGGGTAAGAGCGCGCTGGTGTCGTGGTTGGTGATGTGGATGCTGTCGACTCGCATCGGGTCGAGCGTGGTGGTCAGCGCGAACAGCGAGACCCAGTTGAGAACGGTCACATGGGGTGAACTGACCAAGTGGGCCACCATGTCGATCAACTCGCACTGGTGGGAGCCATCGGCCACGAAGATGGTGCCGGCGACATGGCTGACGGACCTGGTCGAGCGTGACCTACAGAAGGGCACCCGGTACTGGGGAGCCGAGGGGAAGCTCTGGAGCGAAGAGAACCCAGACGCCTACGCCGGTGTTCACAACATGGACGGCATGATGGTGATCTTCGATGAGGCATCGGGTATCCCAGACAGTATCTGGTCCGTGGCGGCGGGGTTCTTCACCGAGAACATCTTGGATCGGTTCTGGTTTGCGTTCAGCAACGGTCGGCGCAACACCGGGTACTTCTACGAAGCGGTCGACGGCAGCAAACGGGACTTTTGGAATTCGCGCAAGATCGACGCTCGCAACGTCGAGGGCACCGACAAGTCGATCTACAACCAGATCATCGCCGAGTACGGTGAGGACAGCGACGAAGCTCGCGTC
>Ga0209246_10000098_pt1 | contig 37713 bp, 50 predicted proteins | sample LauGreSpBDMM15SN_2_FD_187560 | JGI IMG/M metagenome (GOLD analysis project Ga0209246, IMG submission 187560) | Freshwater lake microbial communities from Lake Michigan, USA - Sp13.BD.MM15.SN (SPAdes) (version 2) | ecosystem: Environmental > Aquatic > Freshwater > Lake | place: Lake Michigan...
GAGACCAAGGACCTCCATGGTCTTGCCGAGACCCATCTCGTCGCTCAGGAGACCACCAGACTCATCCTTGCCCTCGCGCTCAAGCATCCAGTTGATGCCAGTGAGCTGGTGGGGCTTGTACTTGAAAGATGGCCAAAGAGGTTTGAGTGCCGAAGACATGCTTGCCAAAGGGTGTGGGGGGAAGTTGGCCGGCCAAGGTCGGCGATTCAATTTTTTTGCGCCTCTTTGAGGCGCAAAAAATTGTCTTTGTGTTTTGTGCCCTTAGGCTTTTTGTCTTTGGATTCATATGTTTGTCTTTTGACTAGGCCGCCTCAGCCTTTGCCACGCTATCCAGCACCTCCAGGCCCTCCTTGACCTTCTCCTCAAAGATGGCCTCGTTGTTCAGCATCTCGTCCCACTCCTCCTTGTCCAGCTCCAGGAACATGCCGGCCAGCTTGCCGGCCGTTGCCCCCTTTGGCCAGTTGTCGCCCATGAGCGGCTGAATCTCGGCGCAGTAGGGCAGGAGCTTGGCGTAGAGCTTCTCCCCATACTCGTTGCGCTGGTCGTCCTTGGCCTTTTTTGCTGCTGCCGCTGCCGAGGCAGCCGCAGAGGCAGACTGCTGAGGTAGCAAAGGCTGCTGCATGGACATGAAGAGCATCTCCTGCTGCCGGCGGTTGAACTCTAGCGCCGCCTCAACGCTGCCGTGCTGGGCGATGGCGGCGTTCATGGCCCAGACGGCAGAGTGCATGTGGGGCGGAATCTGCTGGGGCGGCATGCCGTAGCCACCGTAGGCAGCCGCCTGGCCGCTCAGGTGGTTCTGCTGAATCACCGAAGACAGCATCTGCGGGCCCTGTGCCTGGTAGGGCAGAGCCGGCCATGCTGCCGCTGAAGAGACAGAAGGGGCGGCAGAGATGGCAGGCTGCGCCGGCCTGGGCTGACCGCCAGAGGCAGCCGCGCCTGCCTGGCCGCCAAGGGCTGCCGCCTGAGAGGCGCCGTGCTGGATGCCCTTCTTTGCGCACCACTCTGGCCAGGACAGGCGGAGGCGGCGGCGCTCGTAGAAGCCAGGAGAGCCAATGAGGCGCACGCAGGCCGCCTGCTTCACGTCCTTGCCATCCTTGTCCTTCGTAATGCGCGCGGGAAAGAGGCGGCGGCCGGTTCCCTCCTCGCCCTTGTGGACAAAGGCGCAGGGGCCGTCGTAGCGGCAGCCAGAGCCGTGAGAGCAGGGCTGGGGAGAGTTCAGCGCCTTCTCATCCAGCTCAATCTCGGCGGGCCAGCTGAAGGGGGCGTCAGACCAGTTAATCTTGCGGGACATGATAAGCGCTTATGTGTAGAGTGCTTATTGCGTGGGGGGACTGAAAAATAGGGGCTGACCACCTTTCAATTTTTATGGTCCTCAAAGAGGACCATAAAGATAGGGTGGAAAAGCTACGCTTTTCCCAATTTTTTTAGCGAAGCAAAGGTCCTCAAAGAGGACAGCAACGGGTCCTCTTTGCCCATGCCAAGGACACACCTTTTACACAAGTTATAGAGTCTCTACGTCGACCTCATCAGTATAGTCAAAGACGTCTTCTGTTAGCTTTTCCTTGGTTCCCTCTGCCTCTACAGGTGTAAAGATGACCGTATCGATGTGCCCATTCTTATACAGCTCGCTAGCCTCTTTGCGCTCAATGAGCCCGATAATCTCACAGAGCTGGTTCTCCAGAGGAAGGCTAGAGAGGACGACGATGTCGTTTACACGGAAGCGAACACCATTCTTCTGCCTGAAGAGACCTCTAGGTGAGCCGAAGGCGCTGTATGTCTTCTTGGAGCCTGTGTTAAAGATGGCTACACGGAACTGGGGGCCGATGTTCGCCTCTATACGGGCAAAGACAGTTCCAGAGGCGCTAGCCATGATATCTTTGACAAGAGATGCGTTCTTACGTTGGGCGCACTTGGCGATGCGAGACGTCTTAGGTGGCATGGTGTGGGGACCGCTCAAGGGTGGGCACAGGGTGGTCAATTTTAAGGGGCACAGAGGGCTGGTCTGTAGGGGTAAGGGGCCCATAAGACAAAAAAAAGTTTTTTTCTTTGTTTTTGTGCCTTTCGGCTTTTGATGCCCTATGGGCTATTGTCTTTGTTTTTGTCTTTAGGGGGCGCCTCCCTCTTAGTCCTCGCCGAAGGCTGCCGCGCGGATGGGCTCCTCAGCGTTCTCAGGCTGGTAGTAGCCCACCTCGTCGCCCATGCCGTCCAAGGTGTTGTCGCCCGTCTTCAGCCAGAGGAAGTTGCTGGAGGGGTCGTGCCAGTACTCCACGTCGTCCAGGGTCAGGACGGGCATGTCCAGCTCCTCCTTCTTGGGCGCAGCCGCCGCCGCCTTCACCGCCTTCTTGGGCGCGCCAGGGGCAGTCTTTGCCGCGGCCTTGGGCGCGGCCTTTGCCGGCGTGGCAGCGGCAGCCTTGGGCGCGGCGGCAGCGGCAGCCTTGGCAGCCTTGACAGCGGCAATCTTCTCTGCGCCCGTCTGGACCTTGGGCGCGGGGGCAGAGACGGGCGCGGGGGCCGCCTCCTCCTCCTCAGCCTCAGCCTCAGAGACCTCAGAGGCGGCAGAGGCGGCAGAGGCGTCGTCCTTGTGCTCCTCCTTCCAGGCGTCGCAGAAGGCCTTGTAGCCCTCGGCGTCCTCGGCGCGGATGCCCTTGATGATGGCCAGCTTCTCGGACTCCTTGGTGTGGCCCTTCAGCATGTCTGGCTCGGTGTCCTTGATGTGCTTCACATAGGCCATCCAGGCGAGGGTGCCGAGGGCGGCCTTGCGCTTGGGCTTCTGCTCGCCGTCCTTGGCCTTAGAGGCGCGCTTCTTGCCGGCGGCGCCGCCGCCCTCCTTGCGCATGGCGGTGGCCAGGCGCTCGTTCAGGCTGAGCTTCTCCGCGAAGGACAGGGACTCAAACAGGGTGATAATCTGGTCAGTGGAGGACATCTTAGGCGTGTTAAGAAGACTACTACTGCTGGTGGGGGGACTCACAATGGGCTGGGTTTCGGCCATCAATTTTTATTGGGGATTGAAGATGCTGGTAAAGACTAGCCGAAGACTAGTCTTATAGGCAGTCTTATGCCCGCCAAGACTAGTCTTAAGACCCGTCTTATATCAACAATCCTTAATAAAAATTGATGACCCCCTAGTCTTCGTCTTATCTAGTCTTCACCTACCGTCTTCAATCCCTTATAAAAATTGAATACGGACTTGCCCTTACTCACAAGTCCCCCCACAGTCTTAAGCAACCCCTTACCATGACCACCCTTGCCCTTGACTTCACCGCAATGATGAGCGCCGCCGCTGCCCAGCACCTGGCCGAGCTGGCCGCCAAGGACGCCCGCATCGCCGAGCTGGAGGCCGAGCACGCTGCCATGGCTGACCAGCTGGATAGGGTCTGGAGCCGCTGCGAGAGGCTGACGAATGCCAGGGACTCGCTGAGGACGCAGGTGGCCGCCCTGGACGCCCTTGTCTCTGAGCGCGCCGTGGCCGCCGAGCAGCAGGCCTTTGATGACCTCCGCGGCAGCGTCCTTGCCGAGGAGGCCCATGCCGCTGCTGCTGCCCAGGCGCAGGCTGAGGCAGAGGAGGCAGGGCCGGTCATTGACCTGACGGGCGAGGACGAGGCCGCACCCGCGGCAGAGGGTGGCGCTGGGGAGGTCCCTGAGGCCAAGAAGGAGCGTGCCGACCACCGGCGCACCTTCTATATGCGCGATGCCTTGGCAGATGGCACCAAGCTGAGCATCACCTCAACCGGCGACCGCTGGGAGGGCATCTTCAAGCATGGCCCAAGGAACATCTTTGACAATGGCTTTGTCTTCAATGGGCAGTTCTTCAAGAGCCCCCATGCCGTGACCAAGGCATTCGCCCAGCGCATCACTGAGCGCCACCCCAAGCCCACCCAGCCCGGCAGTGGCTGGAAGTGGCTGATGGTGGATGACGGCCCCTACAAGGGCAAGACGCTGACGCAGACCTACGACGCCCACATGGATGGAAAATACGGGGCGGGGGCGCGGGCGGCAAGGGCGGCGGCCAACGCCTAAGCGCCAGCCTGCCCACCAAAAGACCACAAAGACCCCAACGAGGGCACAAAAGCCGCAAGGCACCAAACCAAAGACAAAAACCTTTTTTTATGGTCTTTGGCCATAGGGCCATAGGGCCCAGCATAAGACATCTTTAACACAATCTTCAGGGCAGCACAAAAATTGAAGCCAGGCTATCCCCACCCTCACAGGTCCCCCCACAGTCTTGAGCAACCATGAACACCGCTACCATGACCTTCAACGAGGCCGTCCACGTGCTTGCCGCCGGCTACACCAATGACATGGCCGCCCAGGCGCTGGCTATCCACCGCCAGCGCGACCGCGCTGAGTCCGCCCTGAAGATGGAGCTCTGTATGCTGAAGGAGCGCTATGAGCTGCTGAGCGCTGGCTACGAGGCGCTGAAGACTGAGCTGGCTAAGGGCTCCCAGCCCCACGACCTGTCTGGCTCTGTCCTTACTGAAGAGACCATGGAGCTCACGGGCGGCAGCGAGGACGAGGCTGCCCCTGCGGCAGAGGGAGGTGCTGCCCCTGCGGCAAAGAAGCGCGCCGACTCCCGTGTCTTCTCCAAGCTGGCCGCCGTCTTGCCCGAGGGCACTCGGCTGAGCCTCACGGGCACGGGCGACCGCTGGGATGGTGTCTACACCAAGGACAGCCTCGTCTTCCAGGACAAGACCTTTAAGAGCCCCCTGGCTGCCACGAAGGCCTGGAGTGAGCGCATAACCGAGCGCCACCCCAAGACCACCAAGCCAGGCAGTGGCTGGGTGTGGCTGAAGATTGAGGACGGGGCATACAAGGGCAAGACCCTGGCGCAGGCCTACGACGCCCACTACGCTTAGGCGCCACCCTAAAGACAAAACCAAAAGCCGAAAGGCACAAAAACAAAGAAAAAACCTTTTTTTAAGATGTGTCGTATGCCCCATGATAAGATATCTTTAACACAATCTTTGCCTCACTATAAAAATTGAAGCAGGGCTAGCCCCATTCTAACAAGTCGCCCCAACAGTCTTGAGCACTCCTAACACGCTTAAGATGAACACCGCATCCGCCCAGACTGCCAAGGCAGTAGAGACGGCCAAGGCCCAAGCCCTAGCCGCCATTGATGCTGAGGCCGCCAGGAAGACGCTTCTGGCGATGGGTCCGCCACCTGTACACACCCGAGAGTACAAGGAGCGCCAGTGGCTGGGCTACTGGGCTAGCGTCTATGGAGAGTACAGCGAGCCCCTTGACGGGCACGAGAAGAAGCTCTGGTGGCGTAAGACCTTCGGCGAGGAGTATGTGCCATCACCCCTTGTCATAGCGTCCGCGCGCGCCCCTCTTCCCACACCAGGGCTAGACAGCTGCCTCGTGTGTGGCAATCCGGCAGAGGACGACCTTCCCTTCTGCTCCTTACAGTGTGAGTGCCACTACAAATACCAGGAAGACGAGGAATGGCAGCAGGCAAAGAAGGCACAAGAGCAGAGCAAGGGTCACTAGAAAACAATAAAGAAAAGAAAAGAAAAAACAAAAGAACAAACTTTTTTGATGGCCTGGTGCGTCGAAAGATTGTCTTTAAAGATGAGCACAAAAATTGAAGCCACCGCCCGGCCCCCATAAGGTAGGGGCTGGAGAGGGGCTTTAAGAAGCTAACGGACGTGCCATTTAGAGCTGGTAGTTGAGTCTTCTGTTGGGGAGCTGAACGGTAGGGCATGACAGGTGAGAGCGTGTGAGGGGCTCTTATCACCAAAGCGGGATAGCAAAGAGGAATTGCGCTGGGCCCATAGCTACGCTATGGGTAAAGACCCATATGGCACATATGGGTAAAGACCCATACGGTCAAAGACCTATAGGCTACGCCTAAGAGGAACCCAGAAGTCCCTGGATCGAAACCAGGTTCCGCTATTTTTTTATGATGTTCTTCAAGACCATCATAAGGCAACATAAAAATTGAACACACGCGCACCATTTGTGACAAGTCCCCACATCTTCTAAAGAAAATGCTCACCCTTGCCCAAGTGAAAGACAAGCTAGCGCCCTTTGTCGGCCAGGCCCAGTGCTGCCCCGTCCAGATTAATAAGGGAATCGCCGGCATCTTGATGGAGAAGCTAGCCGGCATCCCTCAGACCTCTAACATCGTGGACTGCCAGGACGGCGAGGTGAAGAGTTTCCCTCTCAAGACTCTGAAGGGCGGTGCCATTGTGCCAAAGGAGACCGTGGCCATCACTATGGTCCAGCTTGAGAGCCTAGGCCGTCCCTTTGCCGAGTCCAACGTGTACAAGAAGCTCGCCAGAACTCTCTACCTTCCACTGAGTCGTGATGGAGACAACATCGTTCTCCAGAAGGTGGTGCTACATGCGCTAGAGCCTGAGTCAGCTCTTTACAAGCAACTAGAGAACGACTACAACGCCATCTGCGCCGCCTACAAGACCACAGGCACTCTGGCCGGCACCAGCCATCTCGGCAAGTATCTCCAGACAAGAACCAAGGGAGCAGGGCACGGCACCACCAGTCGCGCCTTCTACCTCAGGACCTGCTTCCTCAAAGAGTATATCTTGTAGGTCTGCCAGTCATCCATTTAACACAAAGACCAACGGCCCACTGTGTGGCTCAAAAGACCAAAAGGCCAAAAAAACTGGGAAAAGCCAAGCTCTTTCCACCTATTTTGTGGTCCTTGAAGAGGACCTTTGCTTCGCCAAAAAAATTGAACCCTTTTTTTGCGCCAATCAAAGGTCCCCCCCACAGACAGCAAAGATGTTCAACACGTCTAGCCTGTTCAAGCTGAAGGAGATGAAGGAGACCGAGGAGAGCTACCGCCTCAATCTACGCATCATGCACATGCTCCACGCCAGGCTGGAGAAGCTGGACGTGGTCAAGCAGCTGGAGGAGAAGATGAAGGCCGGCGAGCGCCCCTCAGTGCCCTTCCTCTCCTACCAGCGCGGCAGCGCCTGGTCTGACGGCGACGAGAACCTGGACTTGTTTGGCGAGAAGGTGCTGGTCTTCGAGGAGTTCAGGACGTGGCTAGAGGACTCGCCGCACCGCCTGCGCGAGCACGAGGGCTACCTGGAGAGCAACAACATCTACTCCATCTCCTACCTCTTTGACACGGTGCTCGCTGACATGGACTTCCCAGAGCTGCCCCTCCTCTACAAGCACGGCCGCTACGACTGCGGCAGTGCCCCTGCCCGCAAGCTCTTCACCAAGGGCGGCGGCGCCCTGGTCATGCTGGGGGCCATTCTGGGCAAGGGGCTAGAGCTCAAGGAGACACGCGAGCCCATTGACAGCAAGACCATTAGCCGCAAGTGGCTGGACGACTACGGCGAGGAGAGCGAGCAGAGCCAGACCATCTCCGTGTCAAGGGTATCCTGGAGCATTGAGTTCACTGGCCGCCCTGCCCGCCCGTGGACCCCCGTGCCTGCCACCGTCCTTCACCCAGAGAGCACCATCGCCCGTGCCCTTGCGCAGCTCAACGAGGCGACGCCCAAGGTGAAGGGCTTCGCCTTCTGCTGGCCCCGCCTCCTGACCCCCTACTGGAAGAACCCTGACATGTCCATCGCCATCGTCAAGGACATGGAGGAGGGCAAGGGCCTGACGAACGCGCAGAGCCGTGAAATGACGCTGGCGCGCGAGGAGAGGGATCGGATTGACCCTGGCGAGGCAGAGGCAGAGGGTGAGATGAGCTTCTGCCACAACTCAGACTGCCGCGGCGTGCTGGGCGCCGGCGGATTCTGCCGCACCTGCTCCAAGAAGTTCATCAGCGAGGAGGGGAGGTGTGCCATGGAGGACGTGCCCCACAACATGTACCACGTGCTCTCCAAGAATGGCACCTATGGGGCCGTGGACTGCCAGTTCTGCGGCTACATGCTCCGCTGGTCAGTGACCAAGTAAGGGCCACATAGACATAGAAAAAGCTAACTAACAAAAGAACAAACCCCAAACCAACAAAACCCACAAAAAAGAACCAAACACTTTTTTGTTAGAATATCCTTTGCCTTTGCCCACTCCTTAGCTTAAAAAGTGAGTTCAAGCAACCCATTTAACACAAGTCTCATGTCCCATTGCCATGCCTTAACAAAGAGCAGAAAACGATGCCGTCAATTAGCCACCATTGCCGAATCAAGCACACAGTCTATTACATACAATCATGTCTGTAAGGCTCACGAGCACTTCTTTGACAGCTTTGTGTTATCTGAAGGGCTCGTGGAGAATCTTGAATATTATACAGGGATTCATATGTTTCTGCGCGATTCCATCAGAGAAGGCTTGGTCTGTGTAAAAGGGTTTGTTGAGAGTCTTCCTCCACTGTCCATCTACGCTTACTTCTATCTCGTCTGCGTCAATAACGCCAGAGGATTTCAGTCTTCATGGAATCCTGCCCTTCATAAGGCTACCTACGATTATGTCTGGTCTCGGTTTAATTCTTCAGGTGTCGTTTGGATACACTCAAAGCATCTCTTTCTCTTGGCGGCGCTTGATGGACCGAAAGGATTCTATGAGATGCTGGTGGCCTTTGGCAAGGGAGAGCGACCGTGCCAGCCGATTTGGTTGGAATTCTTTGACGAGGCGGCGAAACAAGATTTCTTTCAAGAAATGTATCATCTTGATGCCAGCGTCCATGAGACCCATCTTACACAAACTATTAAAGAACTTAAGGGCTCTCCAAAGGGACTTACTCTTAGTAGGATTCTTGATGAGCTCTTTATGAGGTGGTTCAAGGCAAAGAAGAGGAGGAGATATGCCTATCTTCAGAGGCGCTTAGTATTCAAGCAAGACTTGTTGGAAGTTGCGTGGGAACCTGGGAGAATGGCGTGGTATTTAGATGAGGAGCAGAAGGCAAGGCTGGGCTTTTGGAAAAATTGAAGTGGCGAGTTGTGCTATACTAAGTCCCCCCATGGACTCTTTTGACAATTATACGCCTTTTCAGGCTTGGCCGCAGCCCAAGAACTTCGTCGCGCGCCCCTCAGTCAAGTCTTTGATTGAGAACAGCTGCCCCAACTGGACGCAGGCGCCAGCACCCCTCGACCCGTCCATCCTTGCCTCGCACGAGAGGGGTCAGAAGGAGATTGATGAGACAAATGGTCAGATGGACAAGGTGCTTGCCGAGGTAGCGAAGGTTGAGAAGCAGCTCGTGGAGGCAGAGGACTCTTTGAAGAAGAACAAGTGGTCAAAGGTGGATGACAAGAAGGCCCTCATTGAGCGGCTGAAGAGGGAGCTCCTGGAAGCCAAGGGCAAACAGGTGGTAGTCTCTGAGCGCATGGCCGCACTTGAGAAGAGGTATGGCCCCATCAAGCTGCTTATCTTAGACCAAGAGAAGCTCGTGGAGGTGTATGAGAGGATAATGAAGACGAGGAACGAGTATTATGGACTGAGCGTTAGCGGACAGAGCGTGAGCGCATGAGAAAAAAGATAAAAAGGGGGAAGAAGCGGCGGGCTTTTTTCGTGCCCTATCTTTATTTACTCTTTTGCCCATCAAAGATGACCATAAAAATTGGTAAACGCAGAGCTTTTCCACCCTATCTTTATGGCCATCTTTGATGGCCATAAAAATTGAAGCCTGCCAGCCCCACCATCATAAGTCCCCCCACACCAAGCACAAAATGTCTTCCACCTCTGCCCTCAAGCAAATCACTGCCCTCCTGCCCCAGCTGTCTTTCAGGGACGGCCTCATGCTCCTGCGCCTCATCACGCTGGACCTGACCATGAGCAAGGAGTCTTCTGCTGCCTTTTCTGCCTCTGCCTCTGCCTCTGCCTCTGCCTCTGAGGCAAAGGAGGCAAAGGAGGCAAAGGAGGCTGCGCCTAAGGAGGCTAAGGAGGCAAAGCCACAGGAGGCTGCTGCCCCTGCGCCTAAGGTCCCTAAGAAGGCCTCTGGCGGCACGATGGCCTGGATGGGCTTTGTCAAGCACTGCCAGGAGACTCAGCCCACCCGCTTCGCCGACTCCAAGGACCGCGGCCACGTGCTCTCTGTGGCAAAGGAGATTCGCCACGAGGACGAGGACGCCTACAAGAGCTTCGTGGCAGAGTGGCAGACTGATGACGAGGCGGCCTCTTCCTCTGAGACCGAGGCTGCTTCTCTTGCTGCGCAGACCAAGGCCAAGAAGGCCAAGAAGGCTGCTGCGCCGAAGGAGGCCGAGGGCACAGAGGCGGATGCTACGCAGCCAAAGGCCAAGCGCCCTGCCAACCCTGCCATTCTGGCCTTCACTTCCTACTCCAGGCATCTCATGGAGGCGCAGCCTGAGCTCTTCACCGAGGCCAAGTCCCACGGCGAGAAGCTGAAGATTGTCAGCCAGTTCAGCAAGGACAACAAGGAGGCATATGAGACCTTCGTGGCTCAGTGGAAGACTGCCCACAAGGTCTCATCCGCAGCGAACTATCTGAAGGCCTCTCCGCTCTTTGTCCCTGGCCCTATGGTGGGCGGCGGCGGGTCTGTGGCAGCTTCCCTCAAGGAGGACTAAAAGAAACAAAAAGACAAACCCTATAACACAAACCAACAAAACACAAAAAAATTGAATTTTTACTAAGCTCACCTAAATAGCCCCCCCCACAATGTCCGCAATTCAGACCCCCCAGCTTCTTGCGAGCGCCCCGTCCTTTGAGCCTGAGATGCTGAACCTGGATGTGCGCCCAGAGGTCTTAACGAACTCACACATCCCCTGTGCCATCTGTATCGTCCAGGACGAGATTCATGACATGATGAGCAGGGTGCGCCGCTCTGCCTACGGGACCATGCGCTGCCACCAACACGCCCTACAGTGTGCCAGCTGCCACGGCGAGGTGGAGACAGACGCGCAGCTCCTGTGCCTTGGCTGCTCCGACTCTGGGGCTGGGGCCATTTACCACGAGATTCTCTTCAGCAGGCCACCCACCAGGATGTGCCGATATGACTTCGTGGCATCATCTATGAATGACACGTGGGCATGTGGGTGCCCGAGGTGTATGCAGCAGACGGCGCAGTTCTTCCTTGCCCGCTGCCTAGAGGAGGGAATGAGCAGCCACTCGGCGCCTCCTTCTCCTACAGATGAGGAGCACATCTCTTTCCAGATGGCGATGAGTCTGTTTGAGTAAGCCAAATGCCAAAGGCCAAAAGAAGCAAAACCTTATTTAACACAAACCAAAAAAATGAAAAACATAACCTGTTTTTTAGTAGTCCCCCAATGGCTTCCTACTTTGACACAGATACATGTGAGTGTAATCTGGCTGAGCAGACCATCTATTGCTGTACCTACGGCGACGAGTATTCTTGCCCCGTCAAGGCAGACTGGAAGTTCTGTCCTTATTGTGGACACGATATGAGAGCCACTTTTACACAGTCCTCCAAGAGCAAAATCATTCCTCTGCCTCCCTCCCCACCTCCTGAGAAGGAAGATGAGTTATCATCTCCTGTAAAGTCCTATGTGCCACCTGTGCGCATCAAGGAGGCAGAGAGATTCTGGCCATTCATGGTCTGTAAGGCAATCATTCGACAACTGACATACTGTTCTTGGCCTCGTCAAGAGATAAACTACCGCTCTCACTACTCACTTCTTTCTTACCTTGCCTCTCGCTATAATAAGACGATTGATGAGCTAGTTAAGACAAATCCTCTCGATATCATTGATGACTTTCATCTCAGGACTGCTCTTCGTTGCCCGTGGGGGGCATACAAGTCAAATAACCATTATACTTATCTTCAGAGTGTTAAGGCTTATAAAAATTGAGCTTGTCAGCCCGGCAATGAAAGGTCCCCACAATGGTTTCTTGCCAGGCACGCATATTGAATGAGAAGAAAGGGCCTTACTGGACGACCAAGGAGTGTACTGTAGAAACGAGCAAAAGAATCTCTATTGACGAAGGAGAAGCTTACATGAGTATCTGCTCGTCGTGTATCAGACGGTTCATTAGGAGGAATTTGGACCCCAGCTGGTATGGCTGGTTTGATTGCGACTATCCTCCAGAGGCGCGGGTGGTTGGGTCAAAGTGGTATTACGACAACGTTCCTCCTGCTGAGAGACCTGTCGCCAGGCCAACAGAGCACGTGCCCACCCCCGTGACAGTTCAGGGGCCGCCTGTTGTTGTTCAGGCTGCTGAGCCTGTGCCCCCTGAGGCTCAAGAGCCTGCTGAGCCTGTGGCCCCTGAGGCTCAAGAGCCTGCTGAGCCTGTGGCCCCTGAGGCTCAAGAGCCTGCTGAGCCTGTGGCTCAAGAAGATGCCGTCATGGAGCAGCTTCAGACGAGCTTTGCTGGAATGAGTGTAGCGGACAAGAGTGTAGCGGACAAGAGTGTCGCGGACAAGAAAAACGAGCTGAGGCAAAGAATTAAGGAAATCCAGAAAGTGGCCAAGCCTGGTAAAATGACCCTCAAAGAGATTCAGGCCGCCTTCAAGCAAATAACAGACCTCAAGACACAGATTCACATGCTCTAAACCAAAGAAAAAAAGAAGAGAAATCTTCTTTTTGGTTCTTATTTTTATGCTTCCAGAGGCAGCATAAAAATTGAAACTCCCGCCCCCAGCAACCATAAGTCCCCCCACTAATCACAAATGAACATTGCCCAGGCGACTATTGGCTCTATCATCGCCGGCCGTGCCTTCGGCGCAAAGAACGTCTGTGGCAAGATAACCCAAATCTACCCAGGCCTCGGCTTCGAGGTCAAGAAGGACGGCTACCGCTACGTGGTCATCGACGACTTCTCAACCAAGGAGTTTGAGATGCGCCACTTTGTTGAGACGACCCCACCAGAGAACCTCTACCACGCCCTTTCTAAGGACACCATTGAGTTCTGGAATGGTGCTGGCTACAAGACGAAGGAGCGCATCTACGGCAAGGAGATTCAGCTGCGCCGGCTGATTGAGAAGGACAGCGCTGACGACGTGCCTCTCCCTTTCACCATCGCCCCCTTCATTCAGCCGCGCCCGCCTCTTCCTGCCAGCCCTGTGTTGCCAGCAACACCGAAAGTTGAGAGGGAGCCCCTTGACTTTGAGGACTTCTGTGTGGATGAGGAGCAGCCGAACCGCTTTGAGAGTGCCGTCCGCCGCCTCTTGACCGAGGAGCTCATGGAGGGCATTGAGGCGGCCAACTGGGAGATAGGCAGGGCTAAGCGCAACAACCTTCTTTGGCACAAAGACCCAGCTGTCAAGCACCACCTTGAGTGGCTAGAGGCGGCCTGGGATGAGATTGACACGCGTAGAGACTAGGAGTCTAGGAGACAAGGCAAACCATATATCTAACACAAACCAACAAAAGACAAATTTTTATTGTCCTCAAAGGGCACCAAAAAAATTGGGAAATACGAAGTATTTCCACCTATTTTTGTGTTCATCAAAGATGACCTTTGCTGCGCTAAAAAAATTGGGAAATACGAAGTATTTCCACCTATTTTTGTGTTCATCAAAGATGAACACAAAAATTGAAACCCGCCCCGCCACTACTCAAAGTCCCCCCACAGACCACCATGGCCGCAACTCTCTGGTTTCACCGCTCCAACGGCGACGACTTTCTTGTCTCCCTTGACATAACACAGGTGCCAGGCGTTATTCGCCACATCTATGACACTGGCGTTGACCGTGGCCTCTTCAACTCCTCCGTCCTCTTCAACCACTCCCTTAACCTAATGGGTGCCGACCCCCCCACTCTCACCGTGCCTGAGCAAGAGATTGACGTCTTCTCCACCCCAAGCCTCCAGGTCATTCTGGCTCCAGACGGCTTCCTGCCGCCCGCCTACATGTACACCAAGATTTTCTTGGTAGACATCGAGGCAGCTCTTCACATCCTGACGGGCCTCCCCTGGTCTCACTTCACCAAGGAGGAGATTATGGCCGAGATGGACCCCTATCTCCACCCAGCCATTGAGAAGGGCGATGGCTTCGCTAGGGAGATTCTGAAGGCGACCAAGGCACAGATGGAGCCGAAAATCATTGACATCCAGTCTATGGAGCACTACATCTTCCTCGTCACGGCACCTGGGCGCAGGTTCGACCTGCCCTACAGGGAGGAGCCCTATGACCTGACCGAGCCCTGGAAGACCGAGGAGCAGCTGGACGCTGAGCTGGACAAGTATATGAGCACGCCTGTGAGTGCGTAGGCCATTAGACGCCTCTGAAAAGAAAAAAAAGAACAAAAAGACAAACCTATTTTTTTAGCCACGAAGGGCAAACGAGCAAAGATGAGTAATAAAATTGAATCCAAGCAACCCTTTAACACAGGTCCCCCTATACAAAATGGACGCAAACTGGCTCGCCTCTCGCACCAAGAGCGTTATCCATGATACCACCGTGATGATTGGAGAGACTGATGCCACCGTCCAGGTCATTGAGCTGACCTACGGCCCCCTCCATGTTCTCATCACAACTGAAAAGCCAATGCCAGAAGACTTCCACATCCACCCCTTCATGTATGTCCCCAAGGACCATCTCAACTACGGACAAACTGTCTGTGAGATTGTTGAGGACACGCCAGCCATCAGGGCGCTCATCAATGAGCTGGTTAGCAAGGAGCCTCTCAAGATGTATACCACGGAGCCCTCGGCGCACAAGGCCAGAATCATCAAGTGCCTCACGAACTTCTGGTCTTAGGTATTCACTCAACCTCCAGAATATCATCGTCCTCACACCAGGTGCCAAAGTTATTCAGCTGGGCATTCATAAAGCACTCAGTGAAATCAAGAACATCCTCTAACTCGTAGTCGTCTGTATAGAAGATGAATGCGTTGATGGCAAAAATAAGATTTTTTACGGCGAAATCCAGCTTGTCCCGTATGGGATTTGTAATACGCGCTGGAAACTCCTTTCTGAACTCGGCCTTATACACACTAAACATCTCATTGTGCGCCTCAGAAGGGAGCCAGAGGATAATATTCTCCCAGTTGGACGAGATAAGATTTCTACATTCAACAATACATGCTTGCTTTACCGTTAGAAGCTTCTCATGAAAGGGCATCTCTTCTTTTCTCTTAAAAGTGGTTTAGGCGAACACTTATGTATTATACAGATACACATGTGTATCAAAATTGATGAGGATATGGAACACCGCGTGCCATCGCTCAGAAACCTCAAGGTCGTTTGACCACATGAGGGCATCAAACGGCTTCGCGGCAATAAAGACAATGGGCATAACAACGTGCATACCCTGGCAGAAATGTGAATATGGAGGCTTCAGGGTCCTCCTAGTGAAATAGTCATAGAGTGCCGCACAATAAAAGAGAACACAGAAAGCGTAGTCAATCTGACACAAGGGAATACCTGACCGCACATGAAGAGGATAGAAATGCTTGACGAAGTGGTAGATGGCACTCGTCGTGTAAAGAGGCAGCAAGCCAAGAAAGAGGGGTGTGTTCTGTTTGTAATAGGCATGTACCAGGTTGGTTGAGAAAAGGAGCGTCGTTATCTGCGTGGGATACATTAGAGTATATCCGCAAAAACGGTTTATGTGCTACTGGCCAAAAGGTGGCTCCATTTTTCTTAAGATAAAGCTTAAGAAAAAGTGATTCCAAACAATCCATTTTACACAAGTCCAAATAAATGGCTTCTAATTACATCGTTGTTGAAGGTCGTCTCTATATCAATTCCCCCTTCGGCGTAATTTGCGCGAAGGATTACCTCACCTATCTCCAGATTTCTGAGCTGAGCAAAAAGAAGGTGTCCTTTGATGCCTTTGATACTACGGAAGTGGCCGCGGATTATACGCAACTTCTGAATGATACGGCAACTGTGTCAAAGGAGTTCATTGTGCGGTCTATCATATCCTATGTCAACAAATACTATACGAACACGACCTATTATATCCCTGTCGGCTCTAAATACTACGAGCACCAAAGGTTTGTTATTGAGACCTTGGAGCAGAAGCTTCCTGGAATTAAGTGGAGCGTCATGTCTAAGAACGCAACACAGTTTATGTTCAAGGGCGTGGTTTGTTAAAGGGGAGAACAATAAAAATTGGACTCACCAAACCCTTTTTTACACAGTCCCCCCAAAACAAAGGCCAAATGCTGGCAACCTTTCAAGATACTCTCCACCTCCTCGCCTGGAATGGCTACGGCCAAGAGGCATATCGAGGAAGCATGGCGTGTAAGCAGACCTGGACAGACGAGCGCATCCTCTCCCCCAAGGTCTTGAAGATGAAGTTCAAAGGGAGAAATCTCCTAAACATCTTGGCCGAAAAGATGAGTTGGCTGGAAGATTACTTCTGGGATAAGGGAAGGGCAGAGCGCCATCTTGCGCGTATCAAGCATCTCCTCGCTCTCGGTGCCGACCCTGATTCTCTGAACGACGACAATTGGTCGCCATTGATGGAGACGTGTATGAACGATGGCAAATGTATGGAACTCTTCAAGCTCTTTCTTACACTGAATGTGAATGTGAATGGCTGCCCTGATTCTCATTGGAACCCCCTTGCTTCTGTGGCATCGTGTAAGGCTCCTGAGAAGACGAGGCTTCTTCTGGAAGCTGGCGCCGACCCCAACTTTATCTGTAGGGGTAAGAGCGTCCTACACTTGGCATCGGTGTTCAATCATTCCAAGGGAGAATACACAGAGACTATCAAACTTCTCCTCAAGGCTGGGGCGAACCCGAATCTCTTCGACAAATATGGCTGTAGCCCCGTCAACGACTGTATTGAGAAAGGGTATATCAAATACGCGAAACTAATGATAGAGTATGGGGGAATCATTGAGAACGCCACGGAATTGATGGAGAACGCCATTCATCAAAAATCTGAGGCGACCATCAAGTTTCTCCACGAGCGTGGAGAGCCTATACCTGAGCTTGATTTTGAGCAAGCAATTGGGGACGCTAACCTTCCTCTCCTCTCCATGTTTCTCCGCTGTGGGGCGTGTCCTCTTACACCCTTGTTTGGCATCCTCCCTCTAGAATGGGCTATTCAAGGGGATTTCAACGAAAAGACTCTGGAAGTCATCAAGCTCCTCTGCCAGGCTGGGGCAGATGTAAATATTGAGAGGCGCGGTATTCCCTTCCTCTATTCCGTGCTCAACGAGTATATTAGCCACCCTAAGCCGTGTATCGTAAAAATCATTGAGTTCCTTGTGTCAAAGGGCGCCAAGCTGCCTTCCAAGGGACTTTACGCAGGGATGCTGGCATGCGCTGAGAGAGACAAGAGCGAGTTTATTGAGCTAAACCGTATTATGATGAAGGGGAGGTTCAAGAAGTAAGGTGTGGAGGCAAAGGTAAAAATTGAGGCATACAACCTCTTTTTTACACAGTCCACCAATGTTCGGTAATATTCAAAAGCTAAAACAGGCAAATCCTGAGAAGAATTTAGAAAATGCTGGAAAGCCATGGAGTGATGAGAATGTTACCAAACTTCTGGCGGATGTTCAGAAAAAGAAAACTCACGAGGAAATGGCCGAACTTCATGGAAGGACAGTTGGGGGCATTAGGTCAAGACTGAAAGTAATTGCGGTAGATTATTATTCAAATAATAACATGTCTATTAGCGAGATTGAGAAATACACTGGGTTGTCTGCTGAAGTTATTGTTGACGCCATTTCTAGGCGTGAATATTTGGATGAACTTGCGGAAAAGAAAAAGGAGGGGAAGGCCAACCCACCTCTAACACAATCTCCCAAAAGACAAACCCTCATTGAGGATTCAATGGCCTTCCAGCAAAAAGATGGCTACCACGATACTCTAAAAGAGCTTCTCGTGGTAGCAAAGGATATCCAGAGGATGATGAAGGACTTTCACGCGGATAACTTCGTTACAAAGACGAATTAATTGTCATTCTAATAAAATAGAATGGTCTTTTTACTCTGTTGCGTGATTATCCTTGCCCTGAATGAAACAAATACCACCGACTCATTGGAAGAGTTATTCCAACGCATCAATAGCGAGTTCTAAGTCCAATCAATGACAATATAATCTCTGCTATGGCTTTGGTTAACAAAGGGAAGTACCTTCTCATCCATGAACGCCATGTCATACATCTTTCCATCCTGGGCTTTGACAATGCGTTTTTTCATGACGAGACATCCAGGAAAGAGCTCCTGGAGTATCTGTCATATTTGAAAGAACAAAGTTGGCATCTGCCCTCTCTGTTACATTCTGCTCATAGGATGTGGAGATGTATGACTTTGCCTGTGAGATGGCATACTCGTAAGTAGTCTTAACAATCTGATTTACCTTGTCCATGCGAACCTTCTCATCTGTCTCTGCCTTCAGACGACGCATTGCGTAGCGAGACATTGGCTCTGGGTGAGACATTGGTGGGACTTGTGTTAAATGGTGTTTGTGGAATCATTTTTAACACTTAGTCTGAATCATCATCCTTGTGCTCTTCCCCATACCAAATTGTATGTCCAGAAGCATCCTTCTTGGCATAACAATCCTTGAACCAATGCCCCTTCCTTCCACACTCAGAGCAGTACTCCTTCGGTCCCCAGATTTCCTTCTTGATGGTCTCTATCTGAAAGGCGCTGAGTTCAATCTCACAATAAGAACCCCCGCGCACCTTATCAATGCCATGGTTTGACATCAACATTTTAGTGATGGAATTCTCTTGAAGAGGCGACACATTTTCATGTACCTTTTCAAGGGCCAATGGCTTATGCTTTCTCGTCCAGGCAGAGCCTTGCCCGTTCAAATGCTGAGCGTATCTGCTCATCACAGTATCGCTCTTTCCAACGTAGTAATTTCCGCCTTGGAGACGAAGCACGTAGATGTTGGTTGTCATATGGGGGACTTTGTGTAAAAAGAGGTTCATGGAATCACCTTTTAACACAAAGTACCATTAATTAGCGCAGTCCATCGGTTGATGTCTCAAATGTTTCTGGGTCAAATTGCTGAATATCATCAACCCACAGCACTATAAGAGTCATTAGAGAAATGCTGTGTGAGTGATTCATACAGAGTGTATGCCACCATTCTGTAGACGTTTGTTCAAATGCGATCCATTGCCAGTGATTCAATAAATTTAAGAGACGCTCCCTTTCAGTCATAGATACTTCGCTGTTGTTTCTATATTCATTCTCAAGATAACTTCTACATATATCAAAATAATAACGGCGAATATCTCTATTAATCGAATATAGAAAAGTACGAAACTTATATAGTGTCTTTTGAGCCGAAATATTGCGCTTGAGCTCGTTCAGAGTTGTATCATATACACTCATTTTATATTTGGTTTGTGTTGAGATGCGTTTAGGTATTTCTTCTAAATAAAACGATGTTGAATGAAGTAGTATCTTTATATAATATTAGCGCAATAGTCCTGGAAAAAGAGAAGAAGACTGAATCGGTGCCTGAATCTTCTTAAAGTAATCGTTAATTGTTCTATTTTGGCTCACGAATGGTACATTATCTTCAACGATTACTTTCATACCCCTTGTCAAGGCAACATAATATAAATTCTGGTCACCATCTTCATTATCATCAGCTATACGTATATTATCATCTTCCAGACCCTTATATGAATGAATAGTATACATTTTACACATTGCCTCTTCTTTACTTACAAGATTCGCATCAATACTGGAAATAATGGTTTCCAGTTTTTCTTTTGTAATTGAACGAAGGAATCCTGGCAAATCATCATCAAACTCGTCATCGTCAAATGAGCCGTTACAGTTAGAAAGAATAGTATGTAGTTTTCTCATCTTATCAACTGTCTGTTCATATTTATAAATCCAAACGTTTGTCATGGTCCCTGCTGATGTAAAAAGAGATTGCCATTTTCTAAAAAGATATGTGTATTTTTCACCCTTTATATAATTTAAGTCATTTGTAAGAATTGTTGTGTTGCTACTCTTTGATATCATCCAACAATCTTTGAATTTACTTCTAATTAATTCGCACGCAGGGTCGCCAATACGAAATGTAGAATAGAATTCAATCGTTAGTCCTGTAGAAGGGAGTTTTTCAAATCCGTTAATACATCCTCTCCATTGATAAATAGACTGCATGGGATCTCCAACGAATATCTTGGGAATAGTGGTATCATTCAATAGCATATTTAACATCATTATATCAAAGTCTTGTGTCTCATCTATCATAATCATATCAAATGTCTTGTCTATATATCCCTTGAACCAATGCTCATTTAATGATAACTTTCTGAGGCTATCAAAGGTGATTAGATTACCTGAAAGGGTATTTCTCCATAAGGAATTTAAGAGCGGCTTCTCACCACCTAATATAGAGTTGCCATATTCTTGAGGCGTTTTATATATAGGATTTCCGCAGAACTTTTGATAGGTATCAATGTACCATTTTCGTATCTTGAATGGTTTCCCCTTGAACCAGTCAACTACAGTATGAATATTCTGAGGTTTCAAATCTGTAATGTCAGCACTTCTTTTTTTCACAGATTTATAGGAAGCGCAAAGAAGTGAATCAAATGTCATTGGAAATAAATTAGAGATTTTCTGTTTTCTTATTTTATCATCAATCTCTGTAATGAGTGATTTATTGAAGGCAAGATATAGAATCTTCTTAGTGCTGTGTAGTTTAGATAACTCAAGGAGGGTGGTTGTCTTTCCACTACCTGCTACAGATTTTATAGCAAGAATTTCGTTGGGCTGGAACTGATGTCTATTCACATATCTTCTGTGAATACCATCAAGGAGCATCATAGACTTCTTACACCTCGCGTAAATAATAGGGACTTTTTCTAACTCTTGTATAATGCCCTGAAAGTGTGATAAGCCCTCTTCAGTAATCATATTCTGTAGACAAGTATCGTCGTGAATTTTCTGAAAAGAACACTCTTTGCCTATCCACACATTTCTTCTTTTCTTATCAATTTCAATATGATAGTTTTCTCTATCTTCTAATATAATCCATTCTTTATAGCCTGTATATAAATATACAGTATTCTTTACAGCCTTAACAGCTTTCTCCCAGTTATCATGAGGGATTTCACAAATAATCTTATTTCCAATCTTTACTTTACGAATATACTGCCCCTGAACATTAAAAATCCAATCAAGATATGTTGTGGCATCTCTACTCTGAATCGCCTCAACTGAGATAGGAGAATTCTGAAACTCTATGCCCATATCATTCAGACTATCATAGGCATCTACTATATGTTTTACATCAGTATTCCTCCTAATAACCTCCCTGTTTTCTTGCTCAATAAATCCAGATAAGGTATTATGCCATGTGTCATTGTCTCTTAATCTGTCCAGTGTATTCCTTTCACATTCAACGTGAGTTTCCTTCACGTTATTTGGATGATAAAAATGTTCTGTGTATTTATTATCGGCATTCCTTGATTGCCGAAACGTAACTGGTTTATCACAATTAAGGCATAAAAAACGACTTTCTTTACTTATATTGAATTTGTATATATCTGCTGGTGTTATAATTTTATTATTTAGAACAGCTACTCCTGGCATCCTATAGATAGTATCCCAGCAATTCTTAAACCATTCCTAATATCCCTTTTACACAAACCCTAGACCCCACACGACTAACCCCCATGAATAACAATCCTATCAGCCGCCTCACTCTTCCCAATAATCTCTTGCTCTACAATCCAGTCTCGCACAGCCGCGCAGTGATTTCCCTGGAGCTTAATAATCTCATTCTCGTCCTTGTCCACATGGATGGAGCAAGCACAGTTGAACAGCTTTTTCAGAGCCTTGGAGATGCGCTTCAAGTCGAGGTCCTCTTCAAAGCCTTCAATCAGTGTTATGGCACGTCTCCCACTCTGTTGGAAGCGAATGTGAATCTTCTTTTTCTGTAGGACTTCTGTACCGAGATTGAGGTCAAAGTCTAAATCCATGTGGGGACCTTCTGCTTCTAAATAGTAAAAATTCAATTTTAGACCGATTAGGTCTATCGCTCCAACGGGCATGTGAAATGCCCGTTGGTCTATCTCTTAGATACTCGAGATGTCATACTCATAATCTGTAATCTCAGCGCACTCCTTCGTCTTTGGGTCAAAGGTGTAGTGCTTCGTGCCCCTGCTCACCACAAACTGGTAGCTAATTGTCTTTGTCACGGCCTGGCTGAAATTCACCACGACCCCAAAGCTGACATCCTTGTAGCGCATGTAGTTGAGAAGCTGCCACAGGTTATCGGGCTTGATGTCGGCAGTTGTCGCCTTCAGCTCAATGATGATGGGGAACCAGCTCTGGAGGATGATGTCAATGCGCTCCTGGCCGACAGACCTCTCCTTATATATGATAGGGATGGTCTCCTCCTCGGTGTATTGGATACCCTCTGACTGTAGCTCCACGGTCAGGGCATTCTGATACACGCTCTCGGTGCGTCCCTTCTTAAGAGAGGCGAGCTCAAGGAACATCTTAACCAGGCAGTTCATCTTCACGATATTCTCATCAGAAACTTCCATTGTGCGTGTGGGGACCATTTGTTAAAAGGTCCCCGCAGTTCAATTTTATTGTGTGGGGCTATGTAATCCAATATCCCTTCACCTTCCCCTTTGGACAGAAATCTTTGAGCCATGACTTAACTTCCTCCCTCTTCTTGAATAAATGATATCCTGAATATATTGACGGAAAGACAAAGATTAGAGGAAGATGGCTATAATTCTCTTGTTCAATCGCGTAACAAATGCCAGCACCTAGAAGCACATTGCGTATGCTACCACCATACACCTGAGTTATATATTTTACTCCCTCAGAGCTAACCTTCTGATAGTTCATTACTATATATACCGAAACGGCTTTAGCCACTAAAAAGTGAATTCCACAAGGAATATAGCCCTAGGTATCTTTTCAGCAAAATGTCGTGCCATGGGTATTTGGTATCGAAGTGCTGGTTTCCCCCCGTGAAGAACTCCCTTTGTAAGAGCTGCCTACTTATCAAGGACAAGGATACTCTTAACATCATCCTCAAAGGCCCTTACAATAGGCAAACGATGGAATCCTATCTTTACAGCCGTGGCCATGAGACAATGGTCGCCATTCAAGATACCTTTGACACAATTGCCAATTATCTTTACCAAAATGACAAAGAGCTCTTAGAGCAATACCTCTGGTCAAATAAAGCCCTATTCTCTAAACGAGTGTATACGCATAATGAGACGCAACTCTGTAGTGTTGTTGGATATATGCTTAGGAAGAAGCCTGATGTTCCAATGCCAGGGTGTTGTCTCATGTGCCTGGCTCACACACTTAGATACACTGATGATGAGTATGTGAGGAATCTCATCTTCAGGTCGGTTGTTGTTAGATACGCCGACGGTCCTAATGTGGAATCTATGGTGAGAAAGGCGAATCGCGTTCCACTTTACGAGTTCGGCGCGGCCCTCTTAGAGAAGCAGGGTCAAGGTGGTGTCTTTGAAGAGTATATCAAGCTTCTTGTGAGGTGTAAGCCAGACTCTGGCGATACTATACTTGCCTTATATGAGCATCCTGTGTTTCACAAGGCGATTCTCTCAATTAATTTGGATTGCGAGCAATGTCGAACAATTAAGCGGCGGATTTACAACATCTTCAAAGGCAAAAAAGACGTATTCTTTGAGGAGCTAATGGCAAAAAGTATGCATCCATCGCGAGTCTTCTATTGGTGTTTAGAGGAGGAGGAGAAGAATGATATTGCCATTGATAATAAAAATTATTCCTTCCACGAAGGAAAGGCGAACTGGCAGTTTGATTGGAATACACGGTAGCCCTAGAGGATGCTGCGTGTGATGTTTGTCTCCCTGACCTTTATTTCAGGCGAGTCAATGTATTCTTCAAGAGTCTTGCCAACCGTTATGTTTTTCATAAGCGTGTTAAATATACTAACATCGACGTTTGTTTCGATGTTTCCAATTTCCGAGAGAGGGAACCAGGCAACCTCCTCAATCTCCCTGTGGTCTCGGCAACGCTCAACGGGACGACCCTTTACAGCAAAGACGAAATAGCCACCGCCCTTCAGCTTGTGGTAGCTAGTGTAGTCCTGAGACATAACAATGCCAGTCTCCTCGTGAAGCTCTCGAAGGGCACACTCCAGGTCTGTCTCTCTCATCTTACAATGTCCCTTGGGAAACGACCACTTGTGGCTGAGTCTCCCACGAACAAGAAGGACTTCACCAAGGTTATTAACAAGAATGGTGCCATACACCTTCATATGACGGGGCTTGTAGCTCTGAAAAGCGGATGGCATTGTTGAAACTTTACGGTCGAACATTTGCTGGCGGTTTAGTGGACCTTTCCCCTAACCATGCGCCACCGGTCAATTTTTAAATTAGTCTTTTTGAATAAAATGATAGCAGCTAATCTATGTTGTGGCCTGGGAAACAGGCTCTTCCAAATGATGGCAGCCATAGGAGAAGCTGAGAGGCAAAACCGGCAACCAGTCTTCTTTTTACCCAGAATGAGCGGCGCGCATCACGGGAATTTTGAATTACTGAGGACTCTCTTCTCTGCCGTTCCAATTATAGAAACTGCTCCAGAATGGGAAGAGGTCAAGGAAGGATACACCTGTAAGACAGATAAGCTTGTTGTTCTCGATGGCTATTTCCAAGATACAAAGTTTTTTCCAGAAGATGATTTCTATTCGCCAAGCCTTCCTCTCCCTATCTTACCAGAAAAAGACTCTTGGGCAATCCATTTCCGTTTCGGCGATTACCAGAAACTTCCTCATTATCATGTCAATCTCTCACCATATTACTATAACACAATTACAAGAAAAATACCGAAATATTCCAGGTTATCCCTTTTCTCTGATTCTCCCGACAGGCTCGCCCCCATCCAAAAGGAACTTACAGAATTAGGATACACTGTAGAAATCTTTGATAATCCAGATACTCTGGAAACTCTGAAGGCATTTTCGGCTTGTGTAAAAGGGAGTATTTGCTCTAATTCTACCTTTGCCTGGTGGGCTGCTTGGTTCACATCAAAAAGAATCTGGCCTGAAGGCAAATACAAGGCATATTTTCCAAAGCAATGGATAGTGGGTAGAACACCATTCAATCTCTTCAATCTTCCTTTTACACAGTCTGTTGATTTAGAAGAAATTTCCGCGGAACCCCGATTATTATCTTTTTCACATTCCTAATTATATGGGAGATAATCAGAATTCTTCTACGGCAGAGCTTCTAGTAAATGCGGCAGTTAAGAGTGTCGGCAAGAGGGAGTTTTTAAAAACAATTGAGAAAATGTATGGTATTAAGAAAAACAGTTCTGAGAAAGTGCGTCATAAGTCGAGTGTTCCGGCTGATTCTCGCTGTGTGGCGAGGGTAAAAGGAGATAGAACAGGGATGAAGGTGGGTCGCTATGTTCTCTTTGACAATGTGCGCTGTGACAGAAAGGGTATTCATGATGAGCTCTGCGCGATTCACACGAATCAGATGGAGAAGTTTGGGGCCCTTCATTATGGCCGGTTTGATGAGCCTATAACAGAAGAGCTAGAGAAAATATTCGGTGAACTCTAAGAATCTTTAGGGCATTTTCTAAATGCTTTAAAAGACTTAAATCGTCCAGGTGTCCTTTGTTTTTTTATAATGGACAGTTCACAACTCACCGTAAGGTACTCTGTCTTTCCCACTGTGTGGGAAAGGCTCACCGTAAGGTTACCATAGGTTGCTTGCCTCAATAAGCGAAGTTATTCTTTTACAGTATAATAGAATGTCGTGGTCTATGTATGAGCCCATAAGCTCCAATCACGCACAGGGCTCTCAGATGCCAGGAATGCACGAGCAGCCGGCAATGCAGCACAAGTCTGACTATATAGCACAGACCCCGCAGCAGATGCCGCATCAGCTTCCAGCACAGAAGGTACAGCCGAATCAAAATAAGAATGTTGCCCTCCCTCAAACTCCTGAAAAAAAGACTGCCTGGGAAGATATTTCGGATTACCACGATGTGGCAGATTGGGGATTCCTCCTGGTTGGAGCGATTGTTATCGAAGTCCTGGGTGTTGCCATAACGAGATTCTTTCCTGCCTTTTCTGGCAAGTATTTGAATCTGTGGTATTCTCGTTTCAAGCTAACCGCCATCCTGATGGATATAACAAGTATTTTAATTGGCTTCGGTATCGCACGATACATTTACACAGAGTATGTGTATCCTAAGAATGACTGGAACCCCTGGTATTTCACTGGTCTTGCTATCGTGGTTCAGGTAGTCCACGATGTTCTGTTTTATATAGGTGTGGTCCGTCAAGTGCCAGAAGGTCAGAATGGCGTGGTGGATTTATTTAAGAAGTATGCCGATGCTGGAGGATGGCGCGTAGTTGCTGGCGATTCGGCAATCATGGTAGGAACCTCGATTAGCTCTATGCTCTTGAAGGCCTTCCCTCTCCACGGTGTCGTATTCCTGGGCCTAGCTGGGGCATACATGCTTCCATATTTCATGGAGGCGAAGAACGAGTTCAGTGTTTTATCTTAGAGAGATAACCTAAACACCTATGACACATAGCTTGTAGAATGTCTGAGTCTGATGACCTGAAGTGGTATCTGAAGGAGCTAGTGAGTTGGTATAGCCTACAGGAGGTTCATGCTGCTGTAGATGAGATGTGTAAGGAGGAGTTTGCCTTTCTGAAGAAGCTGTATGCCCCTGTCCTAACTGTGAAGAAGGTTGTTGCCCCTGTAAGCGATGCCTCTGGTGCGTATGCTTCGCAAGACCAGCAGGAGGAGCCCAAGCTGCGCCCTGACGCGAAGGTGCGTGTTGTAAAGAAGCCAACAGCCGAGGCCACTCCCCTGGTGGCTGCTCCGCCTACTCAGCACGAGAGTGGTCTAACTGACCCCAAGGACCTGAAGAAGTGGCAGAAGGAGCAGGAGGAGAAGAAGAAGCGCGAGCTAGATGCCCAGGGCATTAACCCCGCCAGTCTTCTGACAAAGGAGAATCTCCAGCGTTGGATTGTGGAGGAGAAGAAGACGTATGCCGCGGTAGCGAGGGAGTATGTCGGCCTTCCTGATTCCATGGTCGCCTCCTCAGCGAAGAGTTTCGGCATTCAGAGCGATACTACCAAGAAGCGCGCTATGATCGCCGCCAATAAGTCTAAAAAGTGAATATCAACAGACTAATTACTCCAAGTCCCCCTAGCGAAATGGAAGAGCAACCGAGGTCGATGTCAGAACTCCATTTGACACAAGCCTCCATATTCCAACAATTCTTGAAAGACCCGAGGACAATGAATATGAGATTGAAGCATAATGCCAGCCTTCACCGAGCAGTCTTGGTGAAGCGTGGCAAGATTATAGCCGAATCAACGAACAACTACGGCTCTCGCAGTCGTGGCTCAGGATACTCTAGCTCAAGTATCCATGCTGAGAAAAACGTGGTTAAGGAGTTGGGAGATATTTCAAAACTCAAGGGAGCGGATATGTATGTCATGAGGTTTTCTAGGGCAGACCCGCTCGACTTTGTCCGCTCTGTTCCATGCCCGTCGTGTATGATATTTCTTGAAAAATGTATGAAGGAATATGGGCTCAAGAATGTCTATTATACGGGATAAATAGAAAATACAAATCTTTTTTAATGTAGAATGAGCTCATGGATAAATCAGCCTCCGTATAAGCCTAAGGTACTTCATAATCTAAATAATGGTTTCAGACAATTGGCACCTGCTGGTAAAATACAGGCAAAGACAAAGGAAGCAACTGTGGTATCCGCCTTTTACACAATGAAAGGAAAGCACAGTCTGGATGTATATAAGGCACGTATGAGGGTCTTTCTCGAAGCTTGTCCTTGTAAGATGGTCTTTTATACTGAAGAGGATCTTGTTCCCTTCATCCGCGAATGTCGTCGTGCGTATGAAGATATAACCGACGTGATAGTTGTCCCAAAAAAGGACTGGGTTGCCAATAAGAATTTTAAACAGGTAGATTGGGATTCTCTACAATTCAAGGATATGAATGCCTCAACGTATTCAACAGATTATTATAAGGTTCTTTTTGAAAAGAAGGAGTTTGTAAAGCGAGCCATGACACATAATCCCTTTGGACATACAGACTTTGTTTGGGTAAATCCGACGATGTGTAAGGATGAGAGAATAATGTCTCTGGTTAAGGGGTTTCCCCAATCATCTCGTATAGTGTCTGATAAGATAATGATACTCAATCAGAGTCCATTTGAATTCATAGATGAGAAGGCGAAGCTATATGGCGGTGTTCCATTAATTGGCGCGAGGGCAGGCACTAGAATAAGCTCCGCGATTATTGCTGGGTGTAAGGAGCAGTGGTTAAAGTTTTCTGATATCTATGACGCGTCAGTAAAGAAATTTATTCAGGCGAATTTATTCTGGGGTCTCGATTCCATTGTTATTGCCTCCATCGCTCTAGAAAACAAGGATAAGGTATCTCTTATTGAGCCGAAGCCCATGGTAGACTCGTCATGGAAGAGTATGAATGGCCTTCTGTATTTTGGTTCTTCTCCTCTTTTATTTAGCATGTTATCAGACAAGGCAAAATACGATACAAAGATGACATGTGATGAGCTGTTAAAAGTATAATAAAATTATCTGTATGAGAGCTGCGTAAAAATTGAACACATCAATCCCCTTTTACACAAGGTCAGCCAACTCTCATCCAAACAAAATGAATATCTTCGCACTGAGTCAAGACCCTAAGGAAGCGGCCAAGGCTCATGGCGACAAGCATGTTGTCAAGATGATTCTTGAGGCATGTCAAATGTTATACACGGCTCATTGGGTCTCTGTCCACCCAGAACTCCTTTTACACAAGGCACCTATCAAGGTCGCGGCAGCCCAAAAGCTGCTCAGTGTGCCAGAGTGTATTTCAACTGCCCCTAAGCGTAAGTCTGCCAATGAGCCAGGCTTTCGCCCAGTTCATCTCCACCACCCCTGTACTGTTTGGACGCGCACAACGTTGGCCAATTATATGTGGTTGGTAGAGCTGGCGCTGGCAATTTCTGATGAATATGAGTATAGGTTCGCACAGGGCAAGATTCATTCGTGTAAGGCTCACGCCCAATGGCTTCAGGCGAATCCTCCTGCCCTTCCAGATTCTCCTCGCACTCCCTTTGCCCTGGCAATGCCAGATGAATATAAGATGCCAGACCCTGTTGCTTCTTATATTCAATTCTATACCGGCTCCAAGAAGGAAAGGGGCTTGACCACATACACTCGTCGTGAGCCGCCCGCTTTTCTTACTTGCCCGTGAATCTAAGATATACAAGTGAAAATAGGGCAGCCTACCAACTTCAAAATAAAAAGCGGTTTCGCCGGCCGTTCGTTTTTTTGGGCTACGCGTAGCCGCAAAAAAGTTGATATCTTCGCGTTGGTGGGGAAATAGTCCCCCAAATGTCAGCCCTTGACCCATATGAGATACAGTTTTGTTTAAATACTGCCCTTTGTCAGTCTCCGCCAAATATTAGTAAGACACGAAAAGCAATTGAATACATTAAGCACTTTGCTATAATATCACGTGCTACTGCTGGGCAAGAAGAAAACGGATGTCATCATATTACAGCAATTCTGACAAATAATAACCTGTCAGAAACAACGCAGTGGAAGACACGGCTAGGTAAGGAGAAGAAAGTTCCACTTAATACGTTAATTCTTTCTAGCAAAAATACTTCTGATATGAATAATATTGGTCAGTTATCTGATAGGTTTATGAATTGCACGAAGGCTGATAACCTTCCAGACCTTCTTGTTATGTGTACTCACAAGAAGAGAACTTCTGATCTAAAGCGCCTTATTAAGATGTTAAAGCTGAAGAGATACAATTTCAAGGATATTGGCATTAATCGTATTTCTCTGACTATCATGTTTGATGAGGCTGACAAGAATATGAAGCTAATTTCAGAGTGTCTAAATGATATTAACCCACTTATCACAAACGGAACAGGAAATGTGAAGTATGACAATGTCATTCGCGATATCCATTTCATTACCGCTACCCCAATGAAGGCATTTTGGGCAGACTTAAAGAAACAGGGCATCACTAGCCTTCATAACATCAATACTGCTATTGCTAAGATGGATTCTCAGAGTTCTCTCCACACGAACTATGCCGAGTTAATGAAGGACTATCGCTTCCTTTCAGAGCACAATATTCACAAAGATAGCAATATGACAGATGACCCACTTCAGTATGCTATTTCTATACTAAATGGAATTGACATGAGCTCCCCGCGCACAGTGTTTGCTCCCTCTCGTATTTATCTGGATGATCACGACCTTATGCAGCAGGAGCTAACCCGCAGAGGATTCAACGTATACATTGACAATAATAAGGGGAAGAGATTCTACGATCTAAGTGGGAACTCAATTTCACTTGATGTCTTCAATAAGACACATTTTGGAAAAGAAGATATAGTTGCAGGTAAAAAGAAATTAGTTGTGCCTGATGTTGAGCTGTATGAGACATTCGTCAAGTGGAGGGAGCTTCATCCCAATGAGCACCTTGCCATCACTGGCCTTCTCAACATAACCCGCGGCATAACCTTTAACACAATCGGCTTCAACTTCACAGACATGATTATTTCCGCCTATCATGCCAAGGATATCGCAAGCTTGGTTCAGCTGTTTGGTAGGGCAAATGGCGGAAAGCAGTATGTTGATGTAATGAATCTCCACTGTCCCAGAGAGGTGTATAACAAGGTAAAGGAGTTTGTTGATATGGCGGTTGATATCCTAAACAAGAATCCTGAGGAGTTTGAGGAAAAGCACTTCAGGGGTCAGACTCCACGAGAGAAGAAAAGGGAGCAACAGGAGGTTGCGTGGACTGTGCCAAAGGTGTTTCAGTTGAGTGTCGAGGAGTGGGAGACAATCAAGAATGTTAAGGACAAGTCTGGAAAGGATAAGAAGGAATGGGACAAGGCCACTATCCTTCCTCTTATTGGCAGCCAGGATGCCCCCCTTGAAGCACTCATTAAGGAGATGGAGTGCTTTCAGGTGACAAAGCCAAAAGCCGATGATACTTATAAGAAGTATGTAACTGACTTCACAGCAAGGGCAGAATCTAAGACAAAGTATATTTTCGGAGTTAATAAGAAATCTAAGCGCAAGGATGGCTATCAGGTATTCTTAGATTATAAGAATAGGAAGGTCATTGTGAGCGTGTATTATGGCACTAGGTTGCCAAAGGATGACTCTGATTCTGACTCTGATTCTGACGATGAGTAAACCGCCCCGTCCGCCATGAATTAGTAGTAAAGTATGTAAATGAGTAGGAGAATCTTAGTCATTTTTAAATAAGAACTATAGAAAAATTAAATACATTCTTTTACACAATTACAAAAAAGTCCTAAGAATAACCCAAAAATCAACTGGCGCACGCTGGGGAAACCAGTCCCCACGGCTAAATGGCCAATCTGAATACTTGCGTGGAATGCCGCGGAGACGGTTCTCTTGTCTTATGTGATGGATGCCCAAGGTCATTTCATCCGAAGTGTTTTGGGAAAGAAATCAACCCTGGCGATTTCTTCTGCGGAAAGTGTAAGGAAGAAATTCCTAAAGATATCCTTGAACAGGATGATGAGCACGAAGATATTTCTGAAGGGTTTAAGAGTATTAAGAAGGGGTGTAGAGAAGAATACCGTGAAAAAAGAGAAGAGTTTGAGAGAAGGCCTCGGTATCGTATCTCTTCATCAAGGAATGCTTCTAGCAACCCTCGTATCAGGAAGCAGCTTCTTATGGATCAACGAGGGTATTGTGCTGGACTTCTGATGGCGAATGGACACTATCGCAGGTGTGATTTTAAAGCAACTGACTGTGACCACATTATTGAGCTCAGACACGGTGGTTATGATAGGATTGAGTTTCTTCAGATGCTATGTACCCGTTGCCATCGCACAAAGACTCGGTTAAATAGATTCAGACAAACAACATGGTAGCCAATCTAAAAATCCTGCCCACCTAACTAGTAATGCCAGTCCAGCGCCCCTTTAACGAACATGCCCTCTGGAAAGGAAAAATCCAGCTAGCCAACTATCCAAATACAACGCAAAACCTACCCATGAATCTTCCAAAGATAAACAGTATCGTTGGAGGAACCATAAAAGACCCAAGCGCTCCACAGATTTGGGAGGAAATAAATCATTCTTATACTAAATATAGCACTAACTATTGGTCTCGTGTGAAAGAGCGCCAACAACTTTACAGAACCGAACAGGCCAATTATCCTACACTGCCCCCTTCTTCACCCGTTTCTTTTTCTCCGTATCAACGGAAGCAGGATTCGATGCCTCAGATACAGACACAGACGCCGACTCCTCATGCTTCCCTAGAAGGACGCCAAGCATCTCCCCTAGACCAGTTTTCATGAGGGACATCTGAAGGCGACTGTCCACAAACTGCCTCTCAATCATTGCCACAACCTCTTTTTTATTCCGTGTTAGAGAATCAATACATTCTGTAACGCGCTCCAGTTCCTTTGACACGCTCAGCTTCGCCAGCTCAATCCTAGAAAGGAGACCGACCGCTCCATCAGAATCTTGCGACTTTTTGGCCGCCCTGTACACAGCCATGGCGATAGTCGCGCAACTATCAATGAAATCCAGAGTATCTGGAATAGAATGTGTGTAAAATGAGCTGATATACACCAGTAGCTGAGAATTATCCGTCCATTCCGTATCAATATACTTCCCCCTTTTATTTGAGATTTCTGTATGAAGGGAAATAAATACACCCAGGGGCGCCTCAGTATGCTCCTTCATATCACGACGGAACTTATTCAGCTCTGCCGTGGGAATAGTATTCTTGTATTTCTTTACCTCAAACATCGTTGAACAATCCCTTATTACACAACGTCTATCGGTTGCCGCCTCTTCCTTAGAAGTATTAATGAGCGGTCCCCAAGAAGTGTGCTGAGAGCAAAGCTCCTCAAACTCCTTTTCACCCTGCTTACCCTTCTCAACAGAAACGAAAGATTTCTCGTGTGCCGCCCTCAGCTTCGCCTCCAGCTCGGCATAGGTTGCCTTCATGTTAGCCAGAGATTCTCTAGCCTGCGCATCGCTTCGTCCAATACTCTCCCTAGTATCCTCTCGCATCCGCTCAATAGTCTGAGCATGGTTTTCCTGAAGCCTGGCAAGTTCCTTTTGGTATTGGGAGTCGCGTTGTCCAACGAGCTCGGCCAAAGAATTCTTGAATGCCGCCTCAGCCTTTGCCCCAATCTCGGCGAACTGCTCCTTGACCTTTGCCTGCCCCGCCTCAGAAGCAGAAAGCATTCCTCGCAGCTCATCAATTTGTCGCCGCAACCCCTCAGCTTCCTTCAAAGCACGAGCCTCAACCTCCTTCAAGGCAACTCCAGCAATATCCTTTAACACAGTCTTCTCACCCTCTGAAACAATCCTATGCTTCTCTATCTCCTTCTCCAGAGCCTCCTTGTATTCAATCGACTTTACAGAATCCTTCATCGAGTTCAAGGCGTTTGCCGCCATTCCCAGTAATAACTCAAAGTCTTCCTGAGAAATCTGCTCGGCAATTGCCTTGACAGAATTGGTATGACGGAACTTGCTAATAAAAACTCCACCAGTATATGTTTCAGAGATGAATGCTTCCATTATGTTATACTCGCAAGAAACGATTAAGTAGTGTCAACTGTATCATTGATATTCACCCTCATTACTTTTGGAATATTTCTCTTTGTATATCTTCTCCCCCCAATCTGATTTGCAGGTTTATTTGCTAATGGTGTCGTAACAACTTCTTGTATAGGAACAGACTCACTATGAATTACCCAAGGGACTGATAAGGGGTCAAATTGAAAAATGTATTGTAAGAACATATCAATCCATGATACAACAAGATTACAATGTCGCTTCTTTCCTTCTTTCTCTAGAATTCCCTTGAAAAATAAAGAATATGTAGACGATGCCTCATAATATCCTTTTAACATAAGTAGGTCAGATTCCGTTGTAAACGCTTTTATTTTATTCTTAAAATCGTCGAATGACATCTTTAGTTCTTTGTCATTTAATATAGTTAGACCATCCTTATATTTCTTAGAATAAACTGGATTCTCTATTGACGCATGAAAATGTGATTCATACCATGACATATTGTATTTTATAATTGTTAGGTGTAAAAGGGATATCTGTTTACCGTTATCGCATGGAATGAGGCTATTGTCTCTAAATGTAAATTTTTTTATATAAGGATAACGTTTCAATGTCTCAGATAACAGAACACGAATCATTAAGATTGTTCCAGTTCCTCTTTCTAAATCTTTATCAATTGCGCATTTAGAATCCCATGCTAAAATAGGTATTGTGGCAGTATCTAGCTGATGATGACCACGCTGAACGAGAATTGATTCGGGCGTATTTACAGAAATATTCACACATTCTCCCTTTCTTCCACCAATAGATAAGCTATCACTTCCGTTCGCATGTGTAATAGTTAAATAAAATTTATAAGCTTCTGTATCCAGGCGATAGAACATATCTACTATAATGAGGATAACTTTATATGTCATATAAAAATGTATAATTCACACCTTACGATTGAAACGCCCCTAAACACCCTTTAACACAGTCGCCACAGCTTCCACGAGAGCAGGAGGAACCGCATTCCCAATCTGAGTTATTTGCTCCTTAACGCTACCAGACACGATGTAATCAGCAGGAAATCCTTGAATCTGCTTGAGCTCTACAGGATGTAGCGTTCTAGCATAGAAATGTCCATTTGGTTTCTTGAGGCCGAGGAGAAGCCTGGGTTGATGGTCATAGGTACAGATAATCGTCTTACTCGGTGCGTCAAGGTCAATGATTTCTGAGTGGATAGGGCTGTCCCTCTTAGAGCAGCTGAGAAGCTTGGCGTTTGCCTTGAGCTCAACAAAGGGATGATGCTTCCCCTCAACCTTCGTGCCATTAGGGACCTCTAGCGCGTATGCGGCGAACCCCTCAGGGATAACTTGGGGAGTGAGGAGGAAGGCGCCATCCATGGAGTTGGTGACAAAGGAACGCATAGTAGGCATCGCCTTAGCAGCGCCATGGGCTGAGACAGACGCCCAGAAGGATGCCGTGTCAAGAGATACCCTTGACTTGTCCCAGCCGACAATAAGAATCCTCTTACGCTTCTGAGGCACGCCGAAGGCTGTCCCCTCAAGAATCTTGTGACTTAACTCGTAGCCAATCTGGAGAAAGGCGGCACGAATAAGGTCAATCATGAGAGGGTCTTCTTCATTGGGTCCACTCTTCATGGTGAGAAGGCCAGTAACATTCTCACCAATCACAAAGCGTGGCTTGATTTGAGAAGTGGCACGAACGAACTGTTGGAACATTTGATTCCGTGGGTCTTCCTTCTTCTTCTTACCAGCCCTGCTGAAGCCCTGGCAATTATGAACAAGAGTATTCTCTACACAATAACTGTTATCTTCTTCAACCTCAAAGTTGAATACAGGCTCCTCCATAACATCCCTTGGAGAAATCTTTGAAGGAGCATACCAAACGTAATTGCCTTCAATGAATGTAGAATACCTACATTCGCGAAGTCTGCCTTCAAGTTGATAAGTATCCCTCTGATTAACCGTCCTGCCTTCAATTACACAGGTCTTTGGACGTGTTGTCTTATTAATGCTGAATACATAGCCAAGTTTTAGGTAAAGCCTTTGTAATCCAAAGGCAAGGTGATGTGAGACAGTTGTAATCTTATTTGTCCCATCTTTCTTTACATGACCATCTGCTGCCATATACCCTGAAATAAATTCTTGAATAAACTCTTTTGGAGCATCTTGAACCCACTCAGGAATGAGCTTTCCATGCGCATACTTTCCAAACATCTTTAACACTGTCCACCAGGCTAAATCAACACATCCAAACTTCTTACATTTTCCAGTGCTACAATTTTTGTCTGTAATTGGGAGGACAGATTGAATGCGAGGGAGAACAGTATCAAGGTCCCTTGTATTTATAGCAAATCTAATTTTGTGCGCAAATTGCCCTGTTTTCTTTCGTGTGTCTTCAACCCACCCATCTCCAACGAAATATCCCATCATAAACCACTGGTCTTTCTTGTCAAGTGTTAAATTCATTGAATCCACACGATTCGCATTTACTTGTCTAGGAATCGTAAATTCTGGAACAGACGATGCTTGATTGATAGACATTCCAAAGTAGTCATCAAGGCTCAGCTTATTAGCCTCTTTCCATTCTGGCTCTCCAAAAGTAGTATCATACTTTCTCCTGCTACTATTCCAAATCTGCTTCTTAGAACGAACATAGAATGGATGTTCTTGCGTGGCTGTTATTAGAGAAGGATGATATTTAAGTTTAATATCATATATACTTCCTGTATAAACCTTGGCCTGTAGATTGACAATATCTCTGAACCTCCCCATGTGAGTTAAGAGTCTATCGTCAAGACGAACATCTTGAATTTCCTTATAACCCTTGTTAGTAAGGACAAGAGTCCCTTTTACAAAACAAGGGAATCCCGCGAAGACAAGGTCAGCCCCAGCGAACTTCTCAAACACGCTGTTAGGAATCTTGGTTATGTCAGAAGCCTTCGACGTTGGCTCAACGAGGTGCTCAGAATCTGGAAAGTTCGCTAGATGCGAAGCAATAGCTGCCTTATTAAACTCGCTAAAGGCAACAACCTTGAAGCCGGCTCGCTCAAGTCCGAGAGTATCACCTCCGCATCCAGAAAATAAAGAAACGGCCCGCATTAAATTGGACTGCAGTTCCCAGTGCAGTGGAAATCAATTTTAGACTTCTTATATAGTTAAAGATATAATGATACTATAGAATACCAAATGATAATCCGATTAGAGTTTGCGTCATTCGTCCCATATAGTATAATGCTTGAGTTTTTACGGAATCCGAAAGGAACATGCTTATCTTCTTCTGGAGCTCAAAATATAACACCAGCACATATAAAAGAAAATGTATATCTATCCTTTTGGCATATTGATGATAAGGCACTAAAAGATTTCTTTGGAGGAAAGGTAACAATCTATGCCTTACGCACATATCCAGGTGTTAAAGATGTAAAAATACTTGATTTTGAGAAAAAAATAACAACTGAAGATATAAATTTCAGATTAACACGCGATGAGTTAGAAGAATTACTCGCCCCGTTTGTTTAGAAACTCTACTGCCTTAGATGTCATGGAGGTCATTTGCTCTTGTGTAAAAGGGATTTGTCCACAGAACTGGCGTAGCTTACAGGCAACCATGGGGAAGCGCGCGGCATAGTCCTTATTCCAGAGGGTTAACATCTGCTCACGAACATCGTGCCAGAATTTATCCTCAATGACACGACCATCTTGGCCATTGAAGAATATTTCACTGGTGAAGAGGGTATTCATTTTCTTCTTTGACTCCTTGTCATAGCCGCTAAAGAAGTAAAGGATGTTCCCTTTTAGAAACTCACGAGGAAGATGCTCGTTCCACATGGGGCAGAGGCTGTCCTTAGATGACTTACACTCGATTCCAATCCACTCAGTAATTCTCTTTGACACGATGGATACAAGATATAGGTCAGGTGCTGGATTCATAGCACCTCTCCCAGTCTTACTGTAAGGCTGAAGGATGGTGTAGAATCCGTCAGGTCTATCAATGTCATATGGATTTGGAGAATGTGTAGTCCGATTCATAAGATATTCTTCAGAATCCTTCCCCCTTGTCTTTTTCACTGTGACCGTTTTTTGTAGGGGGAGAAAGCCATTGGAGTGAAAGAATTCTGCCACAGCTGACTCATGTGTGCCAGAATTTGTAGAGCCTTCTGAAGAAGGGGCAAAGTCAGTCTGAATGAGCTGTGGAACGAGTTGAACTAACCTTGGTACGATTGGCATTGTGTGGGACTGTCTATCATAATGAAGGTATAGTTCACTTTTTATATTATTATCGTTGAAGAAGAATTTAGATAGGTGTGGGTGTGTGGTATATGTTATACTTTTATCAGGGTTCCATGTGCCTCCTTCTTGTGTCTTTCGCGAC
>Ga0209246_10000107_pt1 | contig 36385 bp, 31 predicted proteins | sample LauGreSpBDMM15SN_2_FD_187560 | JGI IMG/M metagenome (GOLD analysis project Ga0209246, IMG submission 187560) | Freshwater lake microbial communities from Lake Michigan, USA - Sp13.BD.MM15.SN (SPAdes) (version 2) | ecosystem: Environmental > Aquatic > Freshwater > Lake | place: Lake Michigan...
TCTCATTATTTAACATCACCAATATTCAATTCATATACAATTTTACCAACACGTGGTGATAGATTACTACCAAATACATGTATAGCTCATTTTGCTAATGCTACTATTCCTTTTAATTCTAAATTTTACGCAATGGAAAGGTTATTTAATAGTTTTAAATAAATTCTTTATTACAATTGGGACATCTTAGATGAAGTTCCAGCCATTTTTTTATACATAATGAACAATATGTATGTCCACATATTGTTGTTCGTATTATTTTATCTTCAAATGGTTCTAAACATATAGAACACTCTTCATATTCTTTATTTTTATCGACATCAACTGATATAGGTGCTATTTTATCAATATCAATTACTGTATGATGTGGTATGTAAAATATATGATAATAAAATGGTTGAATATTTTCTATGATATGTCTAGCATCTCTAGCATCTCTAGTATCTCTAGCACCCCCTACTAAAATATCTATAAAGGCTTTACAAAAACAAACACTACTAATAACAAATATAATTTCAACTATCATATTCTTATATTTGAATACTAGTTTTTTTTGATTCTAATGTGCTTGAAGTTTCTTCTCGTTTACGTTTCTTATCATATACAATACTCATACTATCAGGTATATTAATTATTTTATTATAATTAAGCTTATTCTTCAAGTTATCATTTTCATTTTTAAGATTAATAACATACATTTTATATATTTCGATTATATTATCTAAAGTCATCATCCCTATATATAATTCTTTAGCCAATAAATCACATGCTGTCTCACCATTTATATTAGGTATATATATATCAGCACCCATGGCATAAAGTTTATTAATCAAATTAACATTTTTTGATATGACAGCAAAATGCATTAAAGTATTTTGCATAGGATCACCTTCAACAGGCATATTAATATCTACATTTAAGCTTTCTTCCAAACAGTAAATGTGATAGTTATTTTCATCATATACTTTATTATATATATCTAAAATAATACTCATTGTTTACCTTTTTATACTTTAGACGTTTAAAGATTAAAAATTATATTTATCAAAAATTTGATAAACCCTAGTAGTTAATATTATAGTATAATTAGACTAAAAATGGCAACAAATATATACCATAACATGATAGATCGTGAAATTATCAGTGTATTAATATTTTATTCAGATAGACTTTTTTCGCAGTATGAACTAAATAATATTATTAAAATGAGACTTGGAAATATTATAAAAAAGGATGATTTTGTTAGTGCATTTATGACCATTGAAAATCGTCATAAAAACATTTATCGTTTTGTTATTAATAATAATGAATATTTAGTATTGTCTACTAAAATAGGTTATGAACTATTAGTATCCATAAAACATAAAAAATTTAATAAACATATTTTTATGACTGATGATATAGATATTATTAATGAAAGTTTTGAAAATATAGATTTATCAAAAATTTGATAAACCCTAGTACTTGGTATTATATTATAATTAGACTAAAAATGGCAACAGATACATGCTCAAATATAATAGATCATGAAATTATTAATGTATTGATATTTAATCCAGATAGGTTTTTTTCACAGTACGAACTATATGATATTATTAATAAGAGACTTGGAGATATAAAAAAGAATGAATTTATTACTGCATTTTCAACCATTGAAAATCGTCATAAAAACATTCATCGTTTTGTTATTAATAAAAATATATATTTAGTATGGTCTACTAAAATACGTTCTGAACTATTAATATCCATAAAATATAATAAATTTAATAAACATATTTTTATGACTGATGATGATTATATAGATCTTATTAATGATAGTCTTGGAGAGGTAGATACACTCTTTAATCCTTCTGAATTATTAAATGATGATATGAATGCAATACATCTACTTGTTAAAAAAGGTTGTATTAAAACTTTAATGAGGGTATTAAATTTATATGATGTTGATATGAATATAAAGACTGTTACAGGGTCAACTATTTTTGATATTATTTATGCAAATAAGGATATGGAAATGTTAGAGTTTATCCTACGTTATAATTTTAACAAAGATATGGATAATTTGAAAAGGCTTATTAATAAACAAAAAAATGTTATTAGACAATTACAATTTGAGAAGAACAAAATATCTATATACTACTATATAAGTGTAGCTAGTATTATATTGACAGCTATATTCTTTATAGTTTTAATAATTATAATTTAATATATAAACATATATAATGATGTCTCTATGTCCATATAAATTTATATTTGGCAAACCTAAAGAAGGTGTCCATAGTGTTCGTTTATTTAATCTAGCTGTTGTTGATACTACTTTAACTATTTTAGGTGGTTATATGATTGCAAAATATTTTAAATTAAATTCTTGGAAGGTTATACTTTTATTTTTTATTTTAGGTGAACTATTACATTGGTTATTTTGTGTAGATACAACTGTTATTTTATGGATTAAAAAAATATTAAATTCAACGAAACATAATATGGATTAATGTAACAAACAAAATATACCAGTGTTTAATAGTTTCAATTAACCATATAATTTTACTTTTGATAACATATTGATGGTGGTTAATCCAATAAGACTTTTCCAAATTTTGTACAATTTTAAGATACTTTTCAGTTCTTCTTCTATCAATTCCAAATATAACATAACATTCATCTCGATATATTTCAGGCATACTTTGGCATATATTACAAGCAATTTCAGCATCTTGAATATTTATATTTCCCATTGTCGAATGTTTAGCAAATATTTGTATATACTCTGATTTTTTACAGTGGACTTTAGTAGTTATATTATAAGATTTGAATAAAGACAGCATTTTTTAGGTTTAGGTTACTTAGGTTACTTAGGTTACTAAGGTTACTAAGGTTATCTAATTATTGTAGCTTTAATAAATTGTTTTATCAATAATTATTTATAAAGTTAAAGCTTATATTTATATATATAAGTATAACCTACCATGAGACGAGTATCTAGTAATCCTAATCTAACACATTCTAAAACAAATTATTTAGGTACATCTATAAAAAAATCTAATTCAAATGGTTCATTAAGTGATATGAGTAACATTAGTATAAAATCAGTACCTATGTTACATGATACAACATTTGTCACAGAATCAAATATAGATATTGAAATTGTAGCTCATATTCCTATTACAAATATTGCAAAATGTGTGTATATGCATGGTTTTCCAAATGTATTAAATAATAGTGATGAGGTTAAAGATGTTGTTAATTGTATGGTCACTTTAGATGAAGAGAAACGAGAAGTAGTAAATCCTGATGAGGATAAACAATTTGATAAATTTGCAGAAATTGTAAGACGTAGGAAAAAGAAAGAAATAAGGTAAAAATTTTATAATATACGGTTATGTTATTAATGAAACGATTATTTGAAAAAAAGTTATTTAGTAACAAGTTATTTGGTAAGAAAAAGGCATTATTATTTGGATTAAATTATACTGCCTCTGAGGTTGGACGTTTAAGGGGATGTGTTAATGATATTAAAGATATGTCTGTTTTTTTAAGAGGTAAGGGATTTGAAGTAGAAATGTATCATGATGAAGATTTGGATTTAGTTTATGGAACAACATATGATGGTATTGTTAGAGGTATTCAAAGACTTGCTATAGCTAGTTGGAAAGAGTCTTTAGATGCAGTTGTTATACATTATAGTGGACATGGATATTACATTCGTGATACATCTGGTGATGAAAGTGATGGTTATGATGAGTGTTTATGTCCAACTGATATGGATTCAAATGGTGTTATTACAGATGATTATTTACATGAATTAATAAATAGTTTTAATCCAAAGACACGTATAACAGTTATACTTGATTGTTGTCATTCTGGTTCTGCATTAGACTTACCATATTGTTATAAGACAAGTTATGATGTAGTCATTGAGGATAAGAAGTGTAATGTAAATGTGACGATGATATCTGGTTGCCGTGATAATCAAACAAGTGCGGATGCAAATTTTGGTACTATTTATGACAAGTTTTCAGGTGCATTAACCAAGAATTTATTAGATATTTTGAAAGTACAACCAAATATATTACCTATTAACTTATTAGATATTTTACATAGTACGTTAAAAATTCAAGGATTTAATCAACTTCCTATGATATCTTCATCTAAGAGAATAAATGATATTAAACTATTTTAGTTTGGCGCCCATTAATTATTATTTGTCTAATAATAATCAATGTTTGGTTTCGGTTATAATAATGGAAATATTGGTATAGGTACTTTACAACCTCAATACAATTTTGATGTTTCGGGTAATGTTCATTTAACGGGTGATTTATACAGAGACAATCTTAAAATAGCCTCATTAAATAGTTATCTTGTTAAGAAGGTTTTTATTGTAAGTACTATGGGAATGGTTTTTGATTTATCATACAATGGTATTATTTATTTAGAGCAAACTGAGGTTGAGGTATTTGTAAATGGATATAAATTAGCTTATATTGATAGTATAAATAAAGATTTTGACATTGTTTTGGAGCATGATACTAACAATAATTGGACAAATTTTACAGTTACATTAGAAAATAATGTGTTAGTTGGTGATGTTGTTGATATTATTATTACACCAGGATTAAAATTTACAACTGAGTCACCTAGTTTATATCAAATTGGAGGTTTATTAGGTACTATAGCTAGTCCTATTAATGGAGGTACAGTTAATATCAATATTAGTTTAGTTACAAATGCGCTTATAGAGTTATCTTATGGGAATAATCCATTAACGATTAATATTATACCTAGTATTTTTGATACACATATAGTGGGAAAACGTGGACGGATTTATATAAGAGAACGTAGTACTAATGGTAGAGTATTAACTATTGATAATCGTATTTATTTTTCGTCTTTATATCAACCTGGTGGAACATCATTAGCTAGTATTAATCCTTTAATAGATATATTAGAGTATGAGGTCATAAAGAGTGATTTAATAGTAGGACGATATGAAAAGCATACTAGTGCATATACTTGGGATGATGTTAATAAGAGACTGGGTATTGGAATTATTAATCCCCAATATCCGCTGCATGTAATTGGTGATACACGTATTCAGGGTAATTTAATAGTTAATGGGACGACAACAATGGTAGATACGAATGTTAATACGACGGAGATGCTGGATATAACCAATGATGGAACGGGACCAGCATTACGAGTGACACAAACGGGGGCACAACCTATAGCTGATTTTTGCGATGATTTATCAACTAATGTTGTATTAAGGATAGCAGATGGTGGGAATGTGGGAATAGGTACTACACTACCATGTAAAAAATTAGAAGTTGCGGGAGATATATCATGTAATTTCTTATATGGTCATGTAAGTTGGACAGATGTAAGTGGTTCACCAATGCAAGAGATACCAGTTGGTACTGTTGTAGTGGTCGATTCCAGTGCCACAATATTAGATGAAACTTATATTCCAGTAAATGGTCAAACATTAAATCGCGTAGATTATCCAGAACTGGCCAATTCATTTAATATTCCAAGTGGTCAAGCTACATTTACAATTCCAACGACATCTCAATACCAGTCAGATTGGCATCAAAGTAATACGAGTAAAGTAACATATATTAAGAATAAACCGAATATAGTCGGGGATGGTAATGGAAATGTGATAGTAAACAATATTAGCGCGGGTAATTTGGGAATGTTTAGGAATAGGATTATCAATGGTGATATGAGGATAGATCAAAGAAATACAGGTAATGGTATTGGTGGTCTGACTGGTTCTTATTTGACATACAATATCCAACCTTCATCATTTTATACTATAGATAGATTCAGTATTGTATCTCCAAATGTAGGTGCCTTGACTGCTAAACAGGTTATATTAAATGATAGTGATAAAGTTGCAGTTGGGGGTGGATTTACTAATGCGGTAGAAATTGGACTTGTACCAAAAGATGGTTTGTCTATTTATATGCCTTTTGAAGGAAATGCGAATGATATTATTAATAATAGTACATCAACAATAACTGGTACACCTCAATATGTAAATGCATCCGTTATTGGTTCCTATGCTATGTATTTGGCGAATGAAGCAAATGTTATTGCAACACCAACCAAAGCATCAAATTATCTTACTTTTTCATCTATTAATATAACAAGTGTAACAACAATTTCTTTCTGGATGTTATGTACTAAAATTCCATTATCAGGTCAATATTCTCAAGTATTTTCTGCTGGTTTATCAAATGGAAGTGGAGATTTTTTTAATTTACAAATAGTTTTTGATGGAACAATGTATATATGTACAAATTCCCAAGCTACATCAACAAGTACTATTACAATAAATAGATGGTATCATATTATTGGTATATGGATTCCAGGTAGTTCTTTATCATTTTATGTTAATGGATTATTTATTGGGATTAGTAGTATTACACAAACAGGTTTTACAAATGGTTTTATACGATTAGGTGAATCAATGAATACTAGTCATAATAGAGCTTTTGCAGGTATTATAGATGATTTCCGTGTTTATAATCGTGCATTAAGTGCAACAGAAATAGCAGCATTAGCAACTAGTGTTGGTATTCCAGCTGCACCTGCAACAACGGTTATTTCTGGATTAACCACACAATTAACCTTTGATAACACTACAGTAGATGCACAATCTGGAATAACCTATTCAAGTGGAACAGCTGTTTATACACCAGTTTGTAAGGTTGGTACTAGTTCATTAGATTTAATGGGTAATACAGCTGGTGCAGCTTCTGGAACAGCAATTGTATATACGATGGGTTCTACCTTGACATTACCTATGACAATTTCATATTGGTTTAATGTAAGTTCTGCAACAAGTTACCAAGTTCCATTCTCCATTACAGGAGCTAATGGTAACTGGGTAATACACCAAGAAATTAATGCAACTAATACAGGCTTTCGATCATTCATAAATGGTACAGAATATACCCCCTCTTATTTTTCATACGCGGTTGGAACTTGGATTTTATTGACTATAACATATACACCCAGTGGATATCTAAATATTTACTACAATGGTGTTATCATCCGGAGCTTATTGCTAACTTCTTCCACATCTTTTTCTGGTAATAGTGCTACAACTCCATTTTCATTAAGAATTGGAAGTCAATCAAGTGCAGCATATTATTTTAAAGGTATCATTGATGACGTTCGCATTTACAATCGTGCGTTGTCTTCTCAAGAAGTGGTTGGTCTTTATGCATCATCACAATATGCTAGTTACAGTCTTTTTCAACAGACAATAGAAGGTAATAATTTAAGTGATTTAGGTTGGGGAACTTCAAGTGTTCAACCTATTACAGCTAGTATGTGGATTAAGAATAATTCTTCTAATTCACAACAGTTTTCTATAGCAGCTAATAATACTAGTATGTTAGCATGGATAGATTTTGAGGGAGGTAGTTACGCAGATAAATTGGGTTTTTTAACTAATGCAACTTTAGTTGGAAGTGGATCAATTTCAACTAGTACCTATAAAATAGGAAGTGCTGCATTTGATTTAACAGCAAATAATATTAATAATCAACCATCTACATTTATTAATTATAATATACCAACAAGTATTCAATTACCGTTTTCGGTATCCCTATGGATGAATACAATTTCTGTTAGTGGTTCATATAGCATACCATTTTGTTTAGGCATTGTGGAACAATCTACTTCTGATAAGTTTAGTACACAACTAGTAATGACAACAAATCGTTTATATGTAGATATAGTTATAAATGGTACAAATTATACAACAACAACCTCATCATCAACAGAAGTTGCAACAAATTTATGGTATCATGTATGTTATACAGTATCATCTTCAATTATATTATATATAAATGGTATACAAGTAGCAATAAATTCAGGTCTTCCTATAAATGGAGTTATGACACATTTCAGTTCATTTGGATTATGTAATTTACTGCGTTTAGGTAGTCAAACAAGTTTAGGTTCATATGCATTTAAAGGTTATATTGATGACGTCCGTATTTATAACCGTGTTTTGTCTGCTGAACAAGTTCGACAATTATATGTGAATAATGCAAATTCAACTACATCATCAACTTATTTAATACCAAGAAGTGTTGTCTATAATACTCCATCTATACCAGCTAATTCATGGCAAAAAGTATCAGTGATAATTCCTGGAGATACTAGTGGTAATTGGATGACTAATACGGATGCTGGCTTAACTCTTTCTCTATGTTTGGGTAGTACTGCATTATATAATACAACCAATGTTGCTAATACAACTGGAAATGCTGTTACTGTTTGGAACAACACACCGGAGTATATGGGTAATAGTGTGCAATTATATGGCTCTTCATCTAATAATTTACTATCAAGTGTTAATAATTCCGTTTATGTAACAGGTTGGCAATTAGAAAGGGGTAGTATAATGACGACATTTGATATTAGACCTTTTCAGTTGGAATTGCAATTGTGTCAGAGATATTATGATAAATCATTTTCAACAAAAACAATACCCTCACTATATAATGCAGCTGGAATTTTTCAAACTATATGGTGTTATAGTACAAACAATTATGTTTCAAATTCAATTGATTTTTCTGTTCCTTTAAGAGTTATACCAGAAAATCTAAAAATAATACTATATCCAGTACATGGCAGTGGAGGTACATCTGGACAAGTTAGTGTTTATCAAGGTAGTTGGCTTACAAGATCATATCTTATAGATCAAAAAGATGATAAACGTTTTTACATAAATGGCGGTGGTACTCAATCTTATACTGTTGGTTCTGCTTTCTTAGCATTTCAATATACAGTTGATGTAGAACTCTAATTATAATACGCCATTATCCAAATATATATAATATCCCTTTAACATAATAATGTCAGAACCACAGTTATTTATCAAAGCTAGGACTAATTACTATGCCAATCCGCCTAGTACCTGGAAAAGAGATGCCGATTATTGGGAAAACGATATATCTAACAACCTGTTTTATATGAGTGGAAATGTAGGTGTAGGTTATGCTATTCCAGGTTCCCGTTTGGCGGTAGATGGTAATGTAGGTATTGGAACTTCATTTGCTTTAGCTCAATTGGATGTATCTGGTAATAGTTATTTCAATGGGGCTATGGGTATTGGGGTAGCAAGTCCAAAAAGATTATTTCATGTTCAAGGTAATAATGCTATATGGAGACTTGATAGAGATGCCAATACTGTCGGTTTACAGCTTCACAGATTTCCGTCTAATGATTTTACAACACCATGGAAAGGTTTTTTAATAGGTGTTGAAGCATCAGGTATAAATAATGGAAATTTTTTGATAGCCGATTATGGGACAGCTGTTGGAGGAGGTGCTACTACGCGTTTATTAATAGATAATAGTGGAAATATTGGAATTGGTACCAGTAATCCACAAGCAAAGTTACATGTAATTGATGGATATGTATATGCAGAACCTCCAATCACAATTATTGAGGATCAAAAAGCAGTAGGTACACAAGGAGGTTCATCTAGTGCAACTACATGGAATATACGTACACTAAATACTCTTGTAACAAATACAATTGGAGTTACGCTATCTAGTAATATTTTTACGATTCCACCTGGACGATATCATATTACTGTATCTACTCCTGCATATAAAGTAGGTCGACATAAATGTAGACTCTATAATGTAACAACTTCATCAGTAAGTGCATATGGAACAAATTCTTATATTTTAGAAACTATAAATGTTCAAACAGATTCTAATCTTGATTATGTTTTTACAATTACAACTTCAACTCAATTTCGAATAGAACATTGGACTACTTTCGCTCAAGCTGCAAATGGTCTTGGTGTAGATTTTAATCAAACACCTGCTGTAGAAGTATATACTCGTGTAAAATTAATAAAATATGCTTAATTTTAGTATTTTCTAATGATGAATTAACATTATTAATAATATAATATATTAGTAATAATGTTCCATTTTAAGGATAATAAAGTTGGTATTAATACAACACCTTTTTCCACTTTGGATATTAATGGGAACACTAAAATAAATGGAACTCTTAATATTAATGGTAATTTATTACAAAATGGTATTTTATTCTCTAGTGATGGAAATGGTGGTGGTTCATCTCAATGGTCTGATGGTGTAGATTTATCTATTTATTATAATAGTGGAAATGTTGGTATCGGGACTAATAATCCATTACAAAAATTAGATGTTTCAGGTAATGCATTAATTAGTGGAAATATTAGTGGAGCTAACATCAGCGCTAGCGGAAATATTAGTGGAGCTAACATCAGCGCTAGCGGAAATATTAGCGGAGCTAACATCAGCGTAAGTGGAGATATAAGTACATCAAATATAAACTTTTCAGGTAATTTATATCAGAATGGTGTTTTATTTACTGGTACTGGAGGAGGTGGAGGTTCATCTCAGTGGTCTGATGGAAGTAATAATATAATATTTTATAATAGTGGTAATGTTGGAGTGGGTACAAGTAATCCAAGTAAGGAATTGGATATATCTGGAAACATTTTTGTAAGCAAAAATGTTAGCTGTGCTAATATTAATTTATCTGGTAATATTTACAGAAATAATTTATTATTATCAACCATAAATACATCTTTTATACGACGTGCTTTTATAGTAACCGGTACACAAATATCTTTTGATTTATCTTATAATGGTATTATTTATAGTGAGGAAACTGAAATAGAAGTATATGTTAATGGTTATAAACTTGCTTACGTTAATAGTACTACTAAAGATTATACTTTAACAGTAATTAATGATGTAGTTAATAATTTTACAACTTTTAGAGTAACATTAGATGAAGGTGCTTTAGACGGTGATATAGTTGATATTGTAGTATTACCTGGATTAAAATTTACAACAGAAACACCATCAGTATATCAAAGTGGAGATCTATTAGGTACAGTTTTAGATCCTATTAATGGAGGTAGTATTGATATTAATATAAGTCTAGTACCAAATGCTTTAATAGAGTTATCTAATGATAATAATCCATTAGTTATAAACTTTTTACCAGGTTCTTTTGATACAAGTTATGTAGGAAAAAAAGGACGAATTTATATTAGAGAACGTTGTGTAAGTGGTAGAAATATAACTATTGATAATCGTTTATATTTTAATTCATCATTTGGTATGGGAAAAACATCAGATGCTAGTACTAATCCTGTTATAGATATATTAGAATATGAAATTATTAAAAGTGATTTAGTAGTTGGAAAATACAATAAACATATAAATGAATATGTATGGGATGATGTTAATAAGAGATTAGGTATTGGGACTGATATACCATTACAACAATTAGACGTATCAGGTAATGCATTAATTAGAGGTAATATTAGCGGAGCTAACATCAGCGCAAGCGGAAATATTAGCGGAGCTAACATCAGCGCTAGCGGAGATATAAGTGCATCTAATATAAACTTTTCAGGTAATTTGTATCAAAATGGTGTATTATTTACTGGAGGTGGTGGTTCATCTCAATGGTCTGATGGTAGTAATAATACGATTTACTATAATACAGGAAATATTGGAATAGGTACAACTATACCTACAAATAAATTGGATGTTAGAGGAAATATGGATATATCTGGTAATATAATACCAAAACATAATATAACATATGATTTAGGGTCATCAGATTATAGATGGCGTGATTTATATTTATCAGGAAATACAATTGATTTAGGCGGTACTCGTATTAAAAGAAATTCAAATGGAAAAGGTATTAAAGTAATTGATGATATAGGTAATACAGTTAATAGTACCTTTAAAGATGTTTTAGTAGATGGAAATATAGGTATAGGAACAAATACTCCTCTACAACAATTAGATGTATCAGGAAATAGTTTATTTAGAGGAAATGTAGGAATAGGTAATGATACACCTATTGTAGCTTTAGATGTATCAGGTAATGTATTTATAAGAGGTAATGTAGGTATTGGTAGTAATAATCCGTCACAAACACTAGATGTATCAGGTAATGTAAAAGCAGCTAGTTTTCTTGGAGATGGAAGTCAGTTGACAAATCTACAAATACCTATAACTTTAGGAGGTGCATTGAGTGATGAAACAACTGCTTTAACAACAGAGAATAGTTTAACATTATTTTCACCATATGATATTAATATTAGAAGTACAAAATTACCAAAATTTACTATAAATACAGCAGCCACAGCTACTATAACATTTGATGTGACAGTAAATGGAAGTACAATTTATAATACAAAACCAACAATAACAACTGGAAATAAAATATCTTCAGGTGGTGTTCTTATAACTAATCCTACTACAGTTTTAGAAGATACAGTAATAATTGCATCTGTTAATAGCATTGGTAGTGGTGGTACTGGTGCAAAAGTATATATTTATAGCTTGTAATAATTTTTATTTTTTTATAATAACATATAAAAATAAAATACAAGTATATAATTTAGCTTATCAATTCTATAAATACAGCTCCATTTTTATCTGATCTTGAATTTAAAATATTAGAATCAAAAACATAAGTAGGATTTAAGCAGTAACTACTACCTGCATTACCACCTGTTGTTGATTCATATCCTGCAGTCCAACCAGCACCACCACCACCTGCAGCAGTATTATATCGACCACCACCACCAAATACTCCACCAAGTGAAAATCCAATGGAAACATTACTTCCTGAAGTACTATTTAACCCATTTGATCGATAATTATTTCCCATAAATGCTGCACCAGATTGATAACCCAAAGTTCTAGATTCTTGTGTAGGAGATGTCTGAATTACTGATGCATCTTTTCCATTATATGATATACCAGTAGTAGTATTTGTATAAGCACCACCACCACCACCAGCTCCAATAAGTGGTTTAGAAATACCAAGTTGAGTACCTTGTCCATTAATATAATAATTTGCACTCATTAAAATATTAGATGAATTTAATTTTGCAACCCAGGTTGCACCTCCGCCACCACCCCCATTTCCAGTATTTGTAATTGTTCTACATTGTCCTACAATAATCATTAATAAATCACCATATTCTAATGAAAATGTAGATGAAACAATAGCTCCACGTCCTCCAGTAGCACCCGGATTACTTTCTCCATTTGCACCTGTTACTTCTATTCTGTATGTTCCTGTTTGTGGTACTATCCATGATTGAAATCCTGCTTGATAAAGTGATGGAAATATAGAATCAATGTAATTTTTCTGATATGAAACAGTATAAGCTGCAAACTGCTCTGCAAATGTTGGTCCTGTATTGCCGTATTTTCCTAATGATGTAAACGTAATATTAGTCATTCCAGTTGAAATAGTATACTTTTTAATATATACAAATCCACTAGAACAACTGTTAGATAATACTCCTGATTCACTATTAATACAAAAACATCTACCTGTATCACCACCAGAATTATTCTGAGTACGACCTCCTATCCAACCACCACCACCACCACCACTCATATTTGTCGTATTAAAAGATGCTGGACCACCACCACCAAACCCCCCTACTGCTGCACCAAGAGATCCACCTATAAACCCATCTGTAAAAGATGATGTATTAGCTGTATTAACCAAGTAACCTGCACCTGCTGTAAGTTCAGATGCTTGATTTAATCCAGCAGCTGATACAGATGATGTATTTGATGTAAGGTCTGGCACGTCACCATATATAAAGTGTTCAACAAAATATGGTCTTCCATATTGATTAGGACTATTATTTCCAGTTCCACCACCTCCACTAGCTGCGATTAATGGGTATGATGTATTTGCACTATCAATAACAAAAGACCCACCACCACCACCAGCAGCAGATGTTGATGTATTTGGTCCACTTCCACCAATTTGCCCAGCTATTATAATAAGTTTATTTCCTTTTTGTAAATATAATTTTGTAATAACACATGATCCTCTTCCACCCCCACGAGATCCATTGCTACCACCTCTTGCTCCAACTACTAAAAATAAATAATGTGCTGTCTCAGGTACAGTCCATAACTGATATCCTTGGATAGAATTATATAGACTAAAATAATCAGAATTTGATGCCCATGATACTGAACTATAAGTGCTTTGTAATTGAGCTAAAGTAGGACCATTTTGAAATGTAGCACCTGCATTTGTAAAAGTGAAAGAATCAAATGCGTATAATGGTGTATTATCTACTACTTGTGTTGTAAATTTATATGGATTAAACCAAATTAAGCTCATATTATATTATAATTATTAAAAATACTACCATTATAACTAATTTAACAATTATTAATTATTTTTGCAGTAAATAATTAATATATATTATAGTAACAACAGTAATCATAAATGCCAGTTATTAGACGAATTCGTATTGATCCATCTAATAATATTGGAATTGGAACAAATATTCCCTCATATCTATTAGATGTATCTGGAAATATTAATATTAGAGGTGATATTTTAAAAAATGGAGAACTATTTTCTAGTGGTGGAGGTGGATCATCTCAATGGTCCGATGGGAGTAATAATATGATTTACTATAATAGTGGTAATGTCGGAATAGGTAGTAGTAATCCAAATGCAAAATTAGATGTTATGGGTAATACATTGATAAGTGGAAATGTTGGTATAGGTACTACTTTATATTTAACAAAATTTAATGTATCAGGAAATAGTTATTTTAGGGGAAATATAGGTATTGGTAATTATATACCAAGTGTACCTTTAGATGTATCAGGAAATAGTTATTTTAGAGGAAATGTAGGTATTGGTATTAATTATCCCTTACAAGTATTAGATGTATCGGGTAATGCATTAATTAGAGGTAATATTAGCGGAGCTAACATCAGCGCTAGCGGAGATATAAGTGCATCTAATATAAACTTTTCAGGTAATTTATATCAGAATGGTGTTTTATTTACTGGTGGAAGTGGTGGAGGATCATCTCAATGGTCTGATGGTAGTAATAATATAATATTTTATAATAGTGGTAATGTTGGATTGGGTACAAGTAACCCACTTGAAAAATTAGATATTATTGGTTCTATTAAAGCAACATCATTTATTGGTAGCGGAGCAAGTCTAACTAATTTACCACCTAGTTTAGAAAGCACATATCAAGCATCTAGAATATTTTATGTAAGCACACCTATTTTTAATTATAATATTATAGATATTACAGGAGATAATCCAACAATTCAAGTTACTGCTGGACATACTTATGCATTTTCTTTAAATGTAAGTGGTCATCCATTTAATATCCGTTCAATTGCAAATCAAAGTGGTTCAAATATAACTATTGGTATGGTACATATTGCACAAGATGGCACTATTACAACAGGTAATGATGCAAATGGCAAAACTAATGGAACAATCTATTGGACTATTCCTTATGATATAATACCAATAGGAGAGTCAAGTATAACAGTATTCTATCAATGTAGTTTTCATACTAGTATGATAGGTAATATTATTATTTATGCAAATAATTCATCTCAATGGACAACATCTAATAATAATATTTATTATAATGGTAATATTGGTATTGGGACAAGTGTATCACAAGCAACTTTAGATGTATCTGGTAATATCAACTTTACAGGTGATTTGTATCAGAATAGCAACTTGTATGTTTCCTCTCAGTGGTCTAATGAAAGCTTTAATATTGAACCATACATGGGTATTGTTCAGGGTTGGGGATTAAATAATAGTGACAAGTTAACCATACCAAAGCTATTGACTAATATAATATTATTGAATACAATAGCTATTAGTGTTGCTGCAGGTGAAAGCCATAGTTTAGCTTTGACATCGGATGGAACTGTAATTGGTTGGGGATCAAACTTTGCAGGTCAAAGTACAACTCCTGTAGGACTATCTAATGTAATCGCCATAAGTGTAGGTGGAAATCATAATTTAGCTTTGAAATCAGATGGAACCGTTGTAGCTTGGGGTTCTAATAGTAGTGGTCAGGCGACTATTCCTATTGGATTATCTAATGTTATTGCGATTGATGGTGGTTCTAGCCATAGTTTGGCCTTAAAATCAGATGGTACTGTGATAGGTTGGGGAGGTAATTTTTATGGTCAAACAACAATTCCAGTAGGGTTATCCAATGTTATTTCTATATCTACTGGGGGAAACCATAGTATGGCACTTAAATCGGATGGTACAGTGGTAGCTTGGGGTAGAAATAACTATGGTCAAATCACCATTCCAGTAGGATTGTCTAATGTAATCGCTATTGCTGCTGGGGGAAACCATAGTTTAGCCTTAAAAGCAGATGGCACCGTTGTGGCTTGGGGTGATAGTTTTTTTGGTCAAATCACTATTCCTGTAGGATTGTCTAATGTCACCGCTATAGCTGCTGGAGTAAACTACAATTTAGCCTTGAAAGCAGACAAAACCGTAGTAGCTTGGGGGGATAACAACTATAGTCAAACAACCATTCCCATAGAACTGTCAAATGTCATTGCTATTTCTGCTGGTACACAACATAGTTTAGTTTTGACTATACCAACTATACAAAGCATACCATATAGTCATATTTCTAATTATATAGGTATTGGAACTAATAAGCCAATGTCGCCTCTAGATGTATCAGGTACAAGTTATTTTAGAGATTATGTAGGTATTGGTGTAAGCGTCCCGCGAGCTACCCTAGATGTATCTGGTAATATCTACATGAACGATGGTACAGCAGCATTACCTATTTTTACCTTTAACAGTGACACCAATACCGGCTTTTACCGTCCAGGAGCAGATATATTGGGATTCACGACAGGTGGTATTGAAAGGGTTAGGATGGATGCTTCTGGGAATATGGGGATTGGGACTTTAATACCATCCTCCAAGCTACATGTTCTTGGTAATGCTTTTATAAGTGGTACTATAGGAATTGGTAAGACCACTGTAGGTATCGCTTTAGATGTATCTGGTAACAGTTCCTTTTCGGGAAATGTCAGCATGAATGCTAATGTCGGGATTGGAACAACAATTGCACTTGCAAAGGTGCATGTAAATGATACTGGAGCAATGATTATTCCATCAGGAACAACTGCACAAATTCCTTCAGTAGCTGTCCTTGGTATGTTACGATTTAACATAGACACAGGAAGGCTAGAATTTTATAATCAATCTGGATGGTCATCAATTGGCAGTGTTAGTGCTACTGGTGGTAATACAACCATTGATTTAAATGGTTATCGTATACATACATTTACAAGCTCAGGAAATCTTACAGTAGTGGGTGGAGGACTAGTCGAGTATCTAGTTGTAGCAGGAGGTGGTGGGGGTGGTAGAGGTGAAGGAATGCCGGGTGGTGATGGCGCTGGCGGAGGTGGAGCAGGTGGGTTATTACAAGGACAAACTATGATTAGTGCTCAATCTTATACAATTACTGTTGGTGCAGGTGGTGCAGGGACAACTACAACAACTCAAACAGGTGCAAACGGAGCTGATACCGTTTTTGCAAATATACTTACTATAGGCGGCGGAGGAGGTGGATCTGACGGAAATACCGGTACCGGTGCTACTGGTGGTTCCGGTGGTGGCGCAGGTGCCGTGTATCAAACAAATACTTTTGGAGGAAGCATGACTGCAGGACAAGGAAATGTTGGTGGTAATAGTCCTTCAGCAGTAAACTATTACCGCTCCGGAGGTGGCGGCGGTGGTGCAGGAAGTGCTGGTCAAACTGTTAGTTCTTTCAATGGTGGAAATGGTGGTAATGGTATTACTTCTGCCATTTCTGGCGTTTCTTCAAGTTATTCTGGGGGTGGAGGAGGAGGAACTTCAGGGAACCAAGGTGTTGCTGGTGTTGGCGGTACAGGTGGTGGTGGTACAGGAGGTAATAAGAATACATCTGTTCCATCAGCAGGACAAACAAATAGCGGTGGTGGCGGTGGAGGTGGTTCCGGTTACGGTACTAGCCAAGATGCCAACATTTACAGTATAGGTGCAAACGGTGGTTCCGGTATCGTCATCATTCGTTATTTATTATAAACTAAATATACCTAAAAAGAAATCATAACATTATACTTATTCAGATGGTCTCCTAATCCAGGAGGTAGCATTGGAAAAAAATGTTATATCAATAGAACTGGTAATCATGGTGATGCATATCGTCTAAATACTATTAGTACTATAACTTTTATAAAAATTGCACAATAAAATAACTCTCAGTATTGCACAAATAATATATATTATTTCACTTGATTCCTCGATAGACTTATTAAATGTTTTAATTTACTATAAAAATTATTTTCTTGTTGTTTTTGTTTTAGTCTTGCATTCATTAAATCTATTTGGATGTCATCACCAAACCATATTTTATCCATCGTATCAGAACCATATTTTTTTCGCATAGATTCAACTGCCCTCTGACTTGGTACCGGTTGACTCGAAAATATCGAATCTATTTCAGTTTCTATCATTGATAAAAACTGGTCTTTTTCATGACTTGGTTTTATATCTTGAAGCTGAAATTTATTTATTATCCGACTCCATTTTCTAACTGCTGTTAAATGATCCGCTGCTTTTTCACCTGGTTGAAGCTGTCTTAGTAATCCAGTTAATAATGCACTTCCTATACTTAATGATGCTGCTATATATTGCAATATTGTATTATTAGATGAAAAGATAGCTGCACCAGCTACAGTACTCATCAATATAATTGGTATCGTTAAAGCGTTATGAAGAGTTCTGTATACATATACCGATTTTAACTGTAAATAAAATTCAATGATAGCACGTTTTTTCCAATCAACTGATAAATTATCTCTAGATTCTATCTGACGTTGATGACTTTTATATTTATCATAATAATTATTTTCCTCCTCTTCCGTCACTACTATATTAATTTCATTTTCAGAATTATCCATTGTCATATCTTTCAAAAAAAAAATTCACTTTAAACTTAATAATATTACATTTAATCACAATATATACACAAACATAGACAATATCAAATATCATCCTTTTTAACCCACATTATCATATTATCATTTTTAACCAAGTCTAAACCACGTAATCTTCCCTCAATACCACAATATTCCTTTGGTCTTGGTTTTTTACGTGTTGGATACCTTATCCACCATTCACATTTCATTGCCTCCTGTTTTGTCCAATTTGGATCACTAACTATTGCTAAATACTCCCATGTTCTACCCTGTGTACTACGTGCTCCTCCCTTTAATTCCCCATTATGTTGTCTCAATCTTCTTATCAAATTAACTGTATATCCATTATATGTTCTATTATCCGATCTAATAATATAACAAAAAAATTTACATTCTGGTGGAAATATATCCTCTAACATTTTTACTCTTATTAAGATAAAAAATCAGAATCTTCTTATTTAAATGAATGATGTAGTCCTTTAAATATAATAAATTATTGATATTTAGAATGTTTAAAGATTTAGTATTTATAAAGCATTAATCAGAGGAAATGAACTCTCGTGTGTTATTACTTGATTTTGATGGAGTTCTCTATTCGAACAAATCTGCTCATAAAATAATAGCAGATCGTTCTACCCGCTATTGTAATCGTTTTATCAAAAGCCACAATAAGGTTTTTGTGGAAAACTTTCATCAAAATCTTTACAAAACTCATGGTCATTCCGTCGTTGGTCTTCAAAAAATTGGTTATAATGCTAATATTACTGACTATAATAACTATTGTTTTTCCAATTTAGATTTTAATAATATGGATAACGATTTAGATAACTCCAAAAGTATTAATGAATTGATCAATAATTTACGCTATCATAATATTAACACATATCTCTTTTCTAATGCACCAAATGTTTGGACTGTCCCACTATTACGCAAAATGAATATCAATATATCAGAAAATAATATATTAGAAATGAATAAACTAAAACCTACTTTAGAAGTTTATCAGGATATTGAGGATATCTTTAAAGGTCATCAACTATATTTTGTTGATGATAATATGATCAATTTTACTAATATTATGAATAATCCTAAATGGATGAAAATCCTATATGCTAACACTAGAATTGATATTAAAGATGATCTAAAAGTTATCAATGAGTTGGAACAAATTGATGATTTAATTATTTAATTGTTTATTTAATTGTTTATTTATATACAATTAAATATTTTTTTAATAAATGTTTAAGCAATGATAGAAACGCGGTTGTTCATTTTGGCGAACAGGATGTAGACGGCGGCGGCACCAATTACTAGTTTGATAACCTTCTCGACATTGGCGTTGGGTACGTACTTGACAAGGTCAATGTTTAGTAGGGCGACTGTGCCCCAGTTTAGGGCACCGACGATAACGAGAAGAAGGGCAATTACGGGAAGGTCGAGTTGCATTTTTATATATATTCTATATCCTAGATAAAATTTTGTATGTTAACAGTTTTTTACTAATAAAATACTATTATCATAGACTATTTATAGTTTTTCTATAGTTTATATTCATCTTTGTCTATTTGTTTTTGTCCTAATATGTATACGTTTTGTCCAGGATATTGTCCATGTAACATCGTCTCTCCTATATATCCATTCACATTTCCTATCCTATATCTATCTATCTTATACCCCTTTATTGTCTCTTCATTTTTTAAATTAATTGATTTTATTCTTTTTATACTTTTTGCTGTTACATAAACGTTAGAATTTGGTAATCGACATACATAATCAGTACTTGGTCTACCACCAAATCCTTCCTTATCCATTTTTTCTATCCAAATACATTCTATATCTAAGTTATTCAGGTCATCTTTTTTTAAAGTTATCATTATTCATTTGGAAGATAATTGTTTTTATAGAAATCATTTAGTATTACTTGATTTGATTGTTCAATATAGTTATCTGATGGTTTTGTATTAACATATTTTATCGCTTCGATAACTTTTTGTTGTAATTCTAACATATTACTACTATTTACTGGAAAAAATCTAGAAGATTGATGAGATGTAGATAAACGTGTAGTTAAAGCTCCCCGATTAAAGTATACGATAGGTAGACCAGAATTAATTAATTGACTAAGACTATAGCAATATGTTTCCTCGGCTGTCGAAATGGATAAAACAATATGTATATTATTACTATGCAATTGTTCAATTAGGGTTACATCTTGATAAGGTCCTTTTTCAATTATATTATCTTTATCAATTACAGTTGTACCACCAAATAAATAATATTTTATGGGTATATCATAATATTGTTCTAAAATATTACTTAATTGAAAAAAATGTTTAATACCTTTATAAATTATTGGTGTTCCAATAAATGCAATATTTATACTTTCTGTTATAGTAGGTATTTTTAATTGTTTATAACGAATAGGAATATCACAATGTGGTACTACAAATATTTTATTATCAGGCATATTTTTAACATATCTTTTATAATTATCATATAGTCTTGGAGATGGTATCAATATCTTGTTAACTTTATGTAATAATTCTGTACAATTTTTAAGGTCTTCCTCCTTAGGTTGAATTGTTTCAAAGTCCTCAGTTGTTGGTGCTGGATTTATAGTAAAAAGCCATTGATAGTCATGAATAGTCAAATATACTGGTATATGTTTTTGATTTAAATGATCAATTAATCTTAAAACATCCCAACCAATATGATATCCAAACATAGTTGAATGTATATGGACTAATTTTATTTTATCTACATTATTTATTGTAAATGGTGTTGTATTAAGTATTTTATGGGTTTCATTAGGATATAATTTTATTAAATCATCAATATGTTTTTGTGTTCCACCTCCTAATTGATGAGTAACATGATAAATCATTATATATATTTACATATAAAGATTACTGTTTATATAGTGATATGAAAATATGGATAATAATTCATGTAATATGTCAGTACCAAGTATAGATAAACCTTTAGCATTAATAACAGGTATTACTGGTCAAGATGGTTCTTATTTAGCTGAATTTTTATTAGATAAAGGGTATAATGTATGGGGTACTATAAGAAGATCATCTCAACCTAATACTCAAAGAATCGATCATATTTTTCCAAAATTGGTTTTGAGATATGGTGATTTAAATGATATGATGTCAATTGTTACTATATTAAATGAAATTAAGAGTAAATCATGGTCTAAATTAGAAGTATATAACTTGGCTGCACAATCACATGTTAAGATTAGTTTTGAGTTACCAGAATATACATGTGATGTAGATGGCTTAGGAACATTACGATTACTTGATGCAATACGGATATGTGGTTTAGAAAAGATAGCAAAAATATATCAAGCTTCATCATCAGAAATGTATGGAAAGGTTATGAATGTACCACAAGATGAAACTACACCATTTTATCCAAGAAGTCCATATGGAGTTGCTAAATTATTTTCATATTGGATAATGAAAAATTACAGAGAAAGTTATAATATGTTTTGTTGTAATGGTATTTTATTTAATCATGAATCACCAAGACGTGGTCATAATTTTGTTACCCGAAAAATAACTATTGGTTTAGGTAAAATTTTAAGAGGTGAGGAAACTAGATTAGAAATGGGTAATTTAGATGCCATGCGTGATTGGGGGCATGCAAAAGATTATATTAGGGGTATGTGGTTAATGTTACAAGAGTTAGAACCAGATGATTATGTTTTAGCTACTGGTGAACAACATAGTGTTAGAGAGTTTATAGAAAAAGCATTTAAATTAAAAGGTTTTGATATTAAGTGGCGAGGAAGTGGTATTGATGAGGTTGGATATGATAGTTTGACCGGTAAAGAATTTATATTTATTAATAGTAGATATTATAGACCAGCAGAGGTTGATACTTTATTAGGTAATGCTAATAAGGTAAAAACTAAATTAGGATGGAATTGTCAATATAGTTTTGATGATTTAGTTTCAGAAATGGTTATAACTGATTGTTATATTCCATCCCAATGAACTGCTTTTATTAGTTCATGTATTTTATCTATTGGAATAATATTATATTTATTTAATACAACTCCGATAGTTTTATCTTCAAATACATTTAGATTATTGAAATGAATATTTTCCATAACATTATTAGCTATTATATATTCTGTAATTCTTACTAAATAATCATTATAATTATCTTTTGGAAAGGGTTTGAAGTATTGTTCATTCTCTAATATAATTTTAATACAATTTTGATTTATGAAGTATCCACCACCTGAACAATATGCACCAAATTCTACTTTTACATTATATTTTTTAAATTCTGGATAGACATCAGTTACATATGTTTTAGATGATAAATAATTTGAATAATATTTACTACCATTTACAAACTTTCCATAGTATGGAATTTGTTTATTATCTTCTAACATTTTATATAAATTGGGTAGATTTATATCAATATCTTCATCAGTCTTAAATACTCCCAACATATTGGGAAATAACTGTTTGCTTATTTTTAAAAACAAATATACTTTATTAGGGAGATTGAGATAATCATCTTCACAACGGATAATTAAAAGGTTTTCTTTTTCATTATATGACCATGGTGTTTCCAAATTAGGATTTCCCATGAATTTTGTATATATTATAGGATACTCATGTATATTAATAAGATTATTTTGATACTGTTTATATGCCATATGTAAATTATTTTGACATGTCAGTACTCCCATAATAAATTTATAATTATAAGGTAATCTAGTATCATATTTATCGCGGTAACTAACCATTCTATTTTCAATATTACTAAAATCATCTTTTTGGTATCCTAGTTTTGGTGAAAATACGTACCAATTATATAGTGGTTGTAAACGTTTCCAATATTGATCCACACAATAAATTCCTTGATCATGTTCTGTTAATAGTCGTAAACCTTCATCAAAATTATTTTTTATAATAGGTAAAAAATGTCGATTAATAGCATAACCAGAAGCAGTTTGTACATCTATAGCTTTATATAGATAGGGAATAGTAGATGTTTTTACTTGTAGATCATAAGCGGATAACATCACTACATCCCATTGAATATGACTATCAAAAAACTTATTTAATATGAAATTGGTTAGTTCTTTATTTTCTTTGAAGACAAAATCATCTTCAAAGATAACACAATTTTTGTATTCATTTAATTCAAAATCTTGTAAACATTTTAGGTGACTAAGTGAGCAACCTAGGTATGGTATTTGATGTTTTATGGCTGATATACGTTTGATTTTATCAGGATTTATATTAAATAATTGACATTGTTGTAAAAAATGATCTTTTCTATCAGGTCTTTCATCAAGATTGATATAATATATTATATCAAAATTGTTCATTCTATATGAATATAGAATGAATCATTTATTTAAATTATTTTTCTTATTTCTGGAATGAGATAATCTTCATCATTAATCTGAAAAATAGGACGATTAAAAAAAAGTTTAGAATAAATATCATATCTTTTAACACACCAATTAACATAACTATCTGGTACATTTATTGGTATATTTTGTTGTGACATTTTGATAAAATTTTGTCCGGAACCTATACCTGCAAAATGAATAATAGCATCACCAACATCAAATATTTTATTAGTAATTGTATATTTGTTTTCTCTTTTTCCGTAGTAATTACATCCACCCATAATATTGTTATCATAATTATATACCTTACCACCATTATTTAGAATATGAAAAGCAACTGGATCAAAAAAATCTATTACTGAATGATTTAATCCAATAGGGTTTCCCTGACACATTTTTGTTAAAATATTAAAATTTGTAATGGTAATTTTATTACGATTAAAACCAAAACAATATGTTTGTGTTATATCTGGTAAATGTCTTACATCATTTCTATTATTTGGATTATATTTATAGTTTCTTATTGGACCTACCAAATCATAATTTTGTAATTTATCAATTATATCATCAATTATATTTGTTTTAAAATAAACATCTGAATCAAAATGTATAATCAATGGTTTTGTTGATTCAAGTATAGCTTTTGCGTATACCATTGCTGTACCTAAATGTCCAGAGTTAAAAGCATTATATATATCGGTGTTATTATCTATAACATGTATAATTTGGTTATCATGTTTTGGGATATATTGTAGATCTTCTTCACTGCAATAAATATTTATTTTTAAATGTGGATGATGTTGATGAAAGGTTTCTAATGCTTTTATTCCTATTTCACCACATCTTACCATAATACATAAAATATATGCTTCCATTATATAATTATTATTTAATATAATCTTTAAGTTTGTTCAACATCTATAATCTACATAACGTCCTTCTATATCAGAATAACCTGCTTGTTGTTTACCTAATTTTGGTCTGAATATATACCAATTATATTTTGGTTGTAGTGACATCCAGTAAACATCTATTGCGTACATATGTTGTACATCATTTCTGATTAATTTTTCGACTCCTTCCTTAATATTTTGTAATAGTATTTGAGCAAAGTTTCTATTAATCATGTAGCCGGCTGTAGTAAATGCTTGGATACATTTATCTAAATAATTATTATAATATGTTGCTTGTTTGGTGTTACTAGATAACATAATACAATCCCATTCAATATTATCATCAAAAAACCTTAAAAACATACTTTTACAAATATCTTTTGCAAAAGTAAATTCAAAATCATCTTCTAATATGATACATGTATCATGTTGTGATTTTAAGAAAGTTTCTAATGTTTTTACATGTGACAGACTACAGCCTAAATATCCTTTTTGGGGCATATTAATAGCATTAATTCTAACATAATTATTTATTTCATATTCTTCTAATTGTTTCTGCATAAAGGCATTTCTATCTTCTCGTCTTTCAAGATTAATATAATAAACAACATCAATTTTAGGATGCATTATATACCAATAAATATAAAGTATTATTTAAATCACTTAAATTAATAGTAATAATTAATTATAATAAAATGAACAATGATTGTGTTGTTACTGGTAAGTTGATGGGTGGATTAGGTAATCAGTTATTTATCATGGCATCATGTTATGGTTATGCGAAGAAACATAATTTAAAGTCTGTTATTCATATTCCAAGTATATCCTATCGAACTCCTACTACAGAACATTATGAAAACACAGTTTTTCGAAGGTTTGATAAAGTGTATAATAATATAACCGATATATTCAATGAGCCAGATAAGTATGCATTATCATATATAGAAATTCCCAAAATGAATGGTTTAGTGAATATGTTACATGGTTATTTTCAGAATGAAAAATATTTTAATTTTTGTAAAGAGGAGTTCATACAACAGTTATTTTTACCAAATAAACCTATATTAAAAAATACATGTTTTATACACATTAGACGTGGAGATTATGTGAATATTTCATTACATTTTATTGATTTTAGTAAGTACTATATAAATGCAATTAATTATATTATGATGATACATAACAATGTGCAATTTTTAGTATTTAGTGATGATATTAAATGGTGTAAGGAGCAAGATTTATTTAAAGGGGAACAATTTATATTTTATGATAATGATGATGAGGTTGAATCAATGATGGTAATGTCAAGTTGTGATATTGGTGGTATATGTGCTAATTCATCATTCAGTTGGTGGGGTAGTTATATGAATAAGAATAAGAATAAAACAGTTATATTTCCGAACAAATGGTTCAATGATTCACAGTTTGTAGTGGATATAGGATATAAAAATTCTATTATTTTACCAATTGATAGAATCATTTCTATGATGAAGTTTAAAGTATTTTCATCATTTTGTTCTAGTACAGATGCTATGAATGCATATACAAATGTATGTGATATATCTAATGGATTAATAAAGTTTATTGACACAGATGATTATACACATGCTCTTATATTAAACACAGCAACACCATATTTACAAATTAATAAAGAAAAAGTTCTTGGATTGTCATTTGAGCCATATATTTTTCAGAAGAATATATTAAGCTCCAAGCAATTTCAAGAATATTGTATTAATACAATTGGTTGTTATTTAATAGCAACTAATGGTAATTTACCTAGTCCTTTTATATCACATTATACATATCAATGGCATAAGTGGCAGCGTCCACATGAATTCAAAGAGTATAAAAAGACGAATAAAATGTCTATAGTATTATCCAATAAGACAATGACTAATTCGCACACATATCGTCATAATTTGGTTGATAATATATTAAAGACTGATATGAATATAGATATATGGGGACGTGGTTCAAAATTACATGGGAGTGATATTCGAATTAAGGGAGATTTTATAAATGAAGAACCATATGAAAGTTATGAATATACGATAGCGATTGAAAACAGTCCAGAGGATTATAATATTACAGAGAAATTTACGGATGCGATAGGATATAATTGTAAAGTATTGTATTATGGTGCTCCCAAAATAAATGATTTATTTGGTCCTAGATGTTGTGTTAAATTAACAGGTAATATTGAATTAGATATTCAGATTATCCAAAGAGTATATAATAATGGTATTGAAATTGATATGACTAGTATTAAACATGAATTATTTCATCGTAATGCTTACCTTCCTCATTTCTTATATCATCATTTTAATAAAGATGTTATATTTAAGACTTAATATATAGTGCATCACCCCATCCATGCTTGGTCATACAAGTTGCAATACGATGAAAGTTATATTTAATTAAAAAGTCATCTAATTGATTCATAAATGCACATCCTTCATATAGTTCTTTAACATTTACCTCACTATATATTGCCTTAATGTATGGCAATATGTGGGTTGCACCTTGAAGTGCTTTTAGTTCAGCACCTTGTATATCAAGATTGATAAAATCAAACGTATCAAGGGGTATATTATAGTTTTGATAAAGGGAGTTTAAGGTTATAGTTTGTACTTTACGTCTTGATACTTCAGTAACATGTGGATGTTCAGTAAGATGTGTACCTAGTTCAAGGATAGAAGATGATTGCATATTATTAGTAATTATAAAATCTACATATTGATTATCAACATTTGAAATAACGGCATTAATAATATTGGTTTGGTTTGTTGGTATAATATCAGCATTTCCTTCGATCCATAATATTTGATTATCATTAATACCAATAGAGTGATATAGTGGTGCCTCTTCACATGTATGTGCACCTATATGTAATATGCCTTTTTTAGGTATACATTCAGGATAGTCTTGGAAAATTGTTGGGATTAACATTATTACAATATAAAAAGTATGTTTTTATATTGATTTAATGAATGTGTTTTTTGGTTAAATTACTTAAAGGCTCATTGATTATTTTTGTTATATAAATGGAAATATCATTATGTATTCCGACACATGACAGATATGATAGTTTTTTGAGGGATAATTTAGAAAAGTATATTAAGAGTCCGTATATAAGTGAAATTATTATAGCTGATGATGCAACAGATGATTATACCAAGTTATTATCGGTGTATGGTGATAATCATCCAAAGGTTAAGCTATATAGACAAGAGGTGAATGTAGGATCTTTTAAGAACAAGGTTTTTGCGGCATCATTAGCAACAAAAGATTGGATATGTTTAATTGATTCAGATAACTATGCGGATGAGCGGTATTTCGAGCCATTATTGAAGGAATGGCGTGAAGATGGTATAAATAGAGGTTCAGTATATACACCTAGTCAAGGTTTACCAAATTTTATTATGAAAGAAACAGATTTATGGTATGTGGGTAAGAGAGAATGGAATAAAACAGTACCTAAAACATTATTTATGAATCTAGGCAACTTTGTATTTCATAAAAGTTTAGTACCATATTTGTGTATATCAGAGTATCATCAACATAATTGTCATGGTTTATGTTCTGTTTATATTAATTGGATAGCGGTAAAGCATGGTTTTAACCTTAGATTCATAAAGAATATGGCATATGATCATGTAGTACATCCAGGAAGTTATTATACTTTAACAAGTCGTGAGTCGGATAACTTCAGTAACACTTTTAATTGGTTTTTATTAGATGATCATTTAGAGTGGGCATATGAGGAGGCAGATAAGGGACGTTCTAAAATTGATAATGAAATTGTATTATTAGATGGGATGACAGGAGTAAAAACACGACATTTTTACAACAATCTTTTATCGATGCCTGGAGCAGTATATTTAGAAATTGGTACATATAAGGGTTCAAGTGTATGTGCTGCAATGAAAAATAATACTGCAAATGTAGTATGTATTGATAATTGGTCAGAATTTGCCGCTCCAAAGAACGAGTTTTTAGTAAATTTTAACAAACACAAAGGTAATAACCAAGCTACATTTATAGAGAAGGACTGTTTTAAGGTAGATGTTAGTCAGTTACCAAAGTTTAATATATACATGTATGATGGAAACCATGATTATGATGCACATAAGAAAGCATTATCACATTACATAAATTGTATGCAAGATGAGTTTATTTTTATAGTAGATGATTGGAATTGGAAGCGTGTAAGGGAGGCAACTAGGGAAGTAATTAGAGAGTTAGGGTTAAAAATTATATATGATAAGGAGATTCGGTTAACGGAAGAAGAGGATGGTAATACAACTAATAAAGAAACTTGGTGGAATGGTATGTATTTATGTGTACTACGCAAGTAGTCTATGTATTATATCACGTTTAATGTATTCACAAGTGCCTTCCATAGTAAACCACACACTTATTTTTTCAAGTTCATGTAGCATATTTTTATATGTTTCATGAGATATATTTTGAAGAATGGATGGTAATTTAGATATATCATTGATATGAATAACAATACAACATTTATCATAATCGATAATATCTTTAAAAGGCAGAGCATTATCGCCGTCATGTACATATACTGGAATAACACCCATTTGAATAATTTCAAAGAATCTAAAACTAGAAGTTCCATAACCACGTGGTGCAAGGGCAAATTTACTTTTTTGGGTGATTGAGATAAACAAATCCATCAAGTTTTCATTAACTTGTAATTCCCAATTTTGTTTCATATGAAGGGAAAAATCAGGGTTGTTATTAAGGGTTTGACATATTATATTTCTAACAGAATGGGTGTTAGTACCGACAAAACTGCATAATATATTTTTTTGAATAAAAGGAATACGTGGTACACATTCAAGACGAGAGGTAATATCTTCTACAATGAGTGGTAAAGGAACATCATAACTAGTACCGATAGAATAAACAATAAGATTTTTTGGTTTATTTTGGATACATATATTATCATCCCATTGACAGATAGTAAAAACGAGTTTGTTATCAGAACATTGTTGTTGAACATGTGATGTTAGTTCAGGAATTTGAGTTTTTCCGGTGGTATGAAAGAGATTACACCAAAACACATCTAAATATGTAATTTTTTCTTTAAGAGAAAACTGTTGTTTATTCCAGTAATCAAAAAAGTATTCTTCAAAAAAACGTCCTTTTTGGAAGGGTGGATATGTAAAATTAAGTTTGGGTTGAAAGTTCATTTGTATAAAATAGCTTAGAATTAAAAACCTTTCATATAAACATATATATGAAAAGTTTAAAGGAAATTGTCAAAGATAAGGATACAGATAAGGATACATTACATAGTTATATAGAGGTGTACGAACAAATTTTTAATAATGTACGTGAACAGGTAAAAAATGTATTAGAGATTGGTGTATTTAGAGGTGGTTCATTATTATTATGGCGTGAGTATTTTGAAAATGCAAAGATATTAGGTTTAGATGTGAGTGCAATGTATACTATATCATTAGATGAGCGAGTTCAGGTATTAATAGGGAATGCTTATAATGTGAACATATTTAATTCCTTAAGTAAATATGATATAATTATAGACGATGGTGATCATTCATTACAGAGTATGAAATTTGTTGCAACAGAATATTGGAAACTATTAAATGATGGTGGTATATTAGTAATAGAAGATATACCAGAATTGGAGTGGGTAGAGGTATTACGTGGATGTTTTCCTGAGCATTTGCGTGACAAGATCAAGGTATATGATTTAAGAAATAATAAGGGTCGTATAGATGACATTATGTTGGTGTGTGACACTCGTTAGGTTTTTGTGAGAGTATCCAAGTTTGGCATGTATTTTTTGAAGGGGATTTTCAATATAAATTCCCACACACAACAACATTATTTTGTTAAGAGAATTTAGTAATTGCATTTTTTCATCAAAATTGTTAAACTTTTTCTTAACATTTTTTTGTATTAGATAAAACATAAATAACATTTTCAGCTGAAATTAGTTAAAATTAGTTGAAAATATTTAAAGTAGTTTAAAGTATAATTATTTACAGTATTATATAATGGAAAACAATGAAAGAATTGCGTATATATGTAGATTTTGTGAGCGAAAATTTAGTTCATCACAGAGATTACAAACACATTTATTAAAGTTAAAACCATGTCATATATCATTGATGAAACAACCAAATAAGGTATTAGATGAAGAAAAGAGGATAGTTTTAGTTAATGAAAAGATAGATGAAAACATAATAGATTATAATACAGATGATGCATTTGTAGATCAGACTCATCAATTGATATCTTATAAATATCCAAAATTATATAAAACTAGTAAGAATAATAATGAATGTCCATATTGTCATACTATTTTTACAAATAAATATACGGTAAATGCGCATATACATGTATGTAAAGATCATATTAAACATATTAATGATACAGAAAATTCAATACAAAATCATTTAGGAAAAGTAAATATGTTATTACAACAGTATCAAAATAGGGTTATAACATTAAGTAGAGAGAAAAACAATTTATTAAAACAAGCTTTAGTAGATAGTTATCGAAAGACGGATATAATAGCAGAACAGACAAAGGTTCAAGAAAAGGTAATAGATGCATTAACTTATTTGCAGCAAAATCATAGAGAGACACCAAGATTTGAGTTACCATTAAACTTTCAATTATCAGATGAGGAAATTGAAAGACATATTAAAATGGGTTTTCCTGCAGCGACATTAGCTATATTTCTTACAATATTTAAGAATGAAAAACAGGTTGGTGATATACCAATTTGGTGTCTTGATCCATCGAGAGACAAGTTTGCGATTAAAAGAGATGGTTGGGAGACGGAGATAGGTGGAAAACAGATAATGAAGACGATGGAACCAATACATGATATGTTTATGAAATATGTAATTAAACAGTATCAATCGTACTTGTTAAATAATCGTATACATGAATTCAATGAGTTACAATTACAAATTTTAAAGGCGTATGATGATAAGGTTAAAAAGGATTTTATAAAGGTTACAGGAAACGAGTTTAATATTAGTAAATTATTAGGGAATAATTAATTGTTATAAAAATAATTAATTATTTATTTGCGAACGGAGTCGTAGTTATTAATAAACCATTGAATGGTGTTATTTAGTTCTGAATCAAAATCTTCAAATGTCAATGAATCAAATGTATTAAGGAGACGTTCATTGCTACATGTTTTCTTAGTAATACCTTCTTCTTTCTCGATAATTTCATATTTAGCACCGATACAAACTGCAATTTTTCTAACGATATCAACAATTTTCATTTCTTCATGAGCGAGAATATAGTGATCAAAAGAAAGTGTATCAAATACGTCAATCATTTTTGTAACAATTTTAACGGCATCATTAGCGTAAATAAATTGTCTGACACTATTTAGTCCAGTGGGAACTTGATGAATTCGATTTTCTTGTTTTGCAAGATATAGTTTATGTATTAGAGCAGGAACAACGTGAGCATCTTGAAGGTTAAAGTTATCATATTTACCATAGATGTTACAGGGAGAAATACAAATATATTTTGTATTAAATTCTTTATTATAGTTTTGACATTGTAAATACAACATACGTTTAGCATATGCATAGGCGTTATTACTGTTATGAGGGTCACTAGACATGATCATATCTTCTGTCATAGGGAAAATAGTTGGTTCAGCGGGAAATGCACAAGTGGATAAACAAAAGATACCTTTAGTGACACCATATTTGTTAGCGAAGTGAAGAACATTTTCATTAATGATAACATTATCGTGAAACATTTTTGTTTTGTGGTTCATATTAAGGTAAAGACCACCTACGACAGCAGCAAAATGGACGACCATATCAGGTTTTATAGTAAGGAACATATTTTCGACTTGTTTTGGGTCATTAAGATCGTATTCATTACGACCAATAAATATCCATTCATGATTTTCTTTAATTAATTCTTCTAAATAAGTACCAAGCATGCCATTTTTACCGGTAACTAGTACCTTCATGATATAGTATGATACATGGTATTATTCTTTATGTCATTTGGTAATTAGTTTATAATGTTTAGAGCCACCGTATAATATCTCACCTTCAACTAACTTGTACAAATACACATATCCATTTTTTTCAATGTCATCTTGCATCGACTTATATGGTATAGCTGTGACAATTTCATCATCACATAAATACCACTGGTTGTTTCGTTTTATATATGCATAATAATGTCCTCCATTTATTGTTGTTCCTTCGTGAACAATAACAGCAAGCAACTCAAGTTTTTGACCATATAATTCAAGATGACTTGTAATAGGGTTATCTACGTCTATTTTTTTATTACTACTATCATATAGTTGTTTTGCTACTATAAAATATTTTGCAAACTTTACAAACACATTATTTGATTGTTTAAATTTTTGATATTCAGGATTTGCATCACCAACAAAAGATGCTTGTGCAAAGTATTCGACTAAAAGTGTATTCATAGGTTTATTTTTTGAGTTATTTAAATTAATGAGATTAATTATTTTTGGTGTTGCAGTATCCTCAAAAATTACGTTTATATCTTTATACTTATATAGGGATGGATTTAGTATATATTGATTTTTATCATTTATCCATAATATTTTTTCAAGTTGTTCTCTTGCATCTTGTTGGTTGGTATTTTGGAGTTCAAATCTGCATTCATTTGGTAGCTGGATTGGATTGTATTGTTTTATGTAACTATTCAATACATTCTTTATAGATTTTGCAAAATCATCTTCATTTATAACACTGATGATATTATACATAATATCAGGTATGCATGATATTAGTTGAATGGCGGCTGCAATATAACAAGTATTGCCTTTGTTTGGTATTTTTAAAGGAGCAACATTTAAGTGTGGGTATTGTACATTTGTATTAAATGCATTTATGCGTTTGTCATTAGGCTCTGATTTTTTATTTATTATTGGATTTCTAACAGCAGCTTGTTGTTTTTCAGCATCTATACGTGCTTCAGCTTGACTTGCTGAAGCAGTATTTTTTAATTCTGATAGTATTCTTTTATAGTCTTCAGTAATTTTAACATAATTATTAATTACATCATCATCATCATCATCAGCATCATCATTAGCATCATCAGCATCATTATTATTATCATTAGCATCATTATAAATATCTATATAATTGTTTAAGGCTTCTACAAAAGCTAATAGTGCTATATCAGCTTTTTTTATATTACTCTGATCATTTTTAGCTAATAAAAATTCTTTTTCAGCTATTTTATAAGCTTTTTCAGTAGTTTGTCTTGCTTCATTAATAGTTTGTTTTTTATTTTCAGTATCACATTTTTTAGAATAAAGTTTAAATTTGTCATTTGCCTCATCAATACATCCTGAATTTTTATCAGGGTGTAATTTTAATGACATTTTTTGCCTTTCTTTTTTTTGACAAACTATTTTTAAATCAAGTGTATCAATATTAATGTCTTTTGAAGGACATAGTTTAGCATCAGCAGCCTTAGCTGTAGCTATTCTTTGTGCCTCTTCAGCAGCCAGTACAGCAGCTATTCTTTGTGCTTCTTCAGCAGCTTGTGCAGCAGCCCTTTCAGCTGTCTTTCTTTGTGCTTCAGCAGCCTTTCTTTGTGCCTCTTCAGCAGCTTGTTGAGCAACCCTTTCAGCTGTCTTTCTTTGTGCTTCAACAGCAGCTTGTTGAGCGGCCCTTTCAGCAGCTTTTCTTTGCGCTTCTTCAGCAGCAGCTTTTCTTTGCGCTTCTTCAGCAGCAGCTTTTCTTTGTGCTTCAGCAGCAGTCTTTCTACGTGCTTCTTCAGCAGCTGCCTTTCTTTGTGCCTCTTCAGCAGCAGTCTTTCTACGTGCTTCAGCAGCAGTCTTTCTACGTGCTTCTTCAGCAGCTGCCTTTCTTTGTGCCTCTTCAGCAGCAGTCTTTCTACGTGCTTCTTCAGCAGCAGTTTTTCTACGTGCTTCTTCAGCAGCTGCCTTTCTTTGTGCCTCTTCAGCAGTCTTTCTACGTACTTCTTCAGTAGCCTTTATTTGTGCTTCAGCAGCTGCCTTATCAACAGCTTGCTTGGTAAATATATTTTTTTCTTGTAATGATATAATTAATGAGTTTGTTAACATAGTTATAAATTCATTTCTAATATTTCTAATAGCATTATAAATAAAATCATTTTCTTGTTTTGTACCACCACCATGTAAATCACTTAATTCTTTTTTAATATCCATTTGATTTATATTATATTTTGCTTCTTCTATTTTATTATCATCAATTTGTTGTTTAATGATTTCATATTTTAGTATAGCTATTCTCATATGTTTTATAGTATTTTCTAATATTTCTATTAGACTTTCAAGTTTAGATGCATTTCTAATTTTAATTATTTTTGTTATTATAGACTCTAGATTACTAATAGTAACATTATTAGCTCCTATAATATTAGCAAAATCTATTAGAATGTTTTTATTTTCTTTATATTTAAATGTAACTTTGGATGTAAAATCAGAAAGGTTTGATCCGTTTGTTCTTATATTGTCAGTAATAGGTATTAGTGTTGTTGTTGAAGCTATTGGTACTGGTGCTGGTACTGGTTTAGGTTGAGGTGCTGGTGCTGGTACTGGTTTAGGTTGAGGAGCTGGTACTGGTTTAGGTTGAGGAGCTGGTTTAGGTTGAGGAGCTGGTTTAGGTTGAGGAGCTGGTTTAGGTTGAGGAGCTGGTTTAGGTTGAGGAGCTGGTGCTGGTGCTGGTTTAGGTTGAGGTGCTGGTGCTGGTACTGGAGCTGATGCTGGTGCTGGAGCTGGTACTGGTACTGGTGGTGGTGGTGCTGGAGCTGGAGCTGGTGCTTTGTAGGAGTTAATCAAATTCTTTATTTCATGCAATGCATCAGTCTTATTATTAGGTTTATTTTCCAATGTATTAGATAATGTAGAATAAGTTAATGATGAAGGTGATGAACCTATTGAACTTGCGGTAGAAAGATCAAAAGTCATATGTTGTGGATACATAGTTGATATTAGTAAAGGGTATGCATAAGGATCAATAAATATTGGTTGATTACCATATTTACGTGATTTGCCCATAGATATATAAATACCCATATTTTATTTTTTAATATGTAATTCTTTAATACGGAAATAAATGAATAAACCCCAAAAGTTTTTAGCTAAAATATCTAATATATTATAAAATACATTTTTTGGAACAGTTGGTAACATATAAACAATACCA
>Ga0209246_10000116_pt1 | contig 34034 bp, 48 predicted proteins | sample LauGreSpBDMM15SN_2_FD_187560 | JGI IMG/M metagenome (GOLD analysis project Ga0209246, IMG submission 187560) | Freshwater lake microbial communities from Lake Michigan, USA - Sp13.BD.MM15.SN (SPAdes) (version 2) | ecosystem: Environmental > Aquatic > Freshwater > Lake | place: Lake Michigan...
AGCAAGAGGCCAAGCTCTTCTTGCTGTCTAGGCGCAGGGCCATACTGGCCGACCAGCCCCGTGTTGGCAAGACGCTACCCACAGCAGCTGCTGCACTTGAAAACCTACCAGCCCTGATCGTTTGCCCTGCCATTGCCAAGACAGTCTGGGAGTCTGCCTTTGCTCGGCTGGCCCCCAACGTCTCGGTCCATGTGGTCAATGGGAAACGTGAGGCTTCAGAGGTAAACAGTGCAGATATCACCATCATCAACTACGATGTCTTGCAATATGGTGTTACGCAAGTGGACAGATATAGCACTCTAGTTTTGGATGAAGCGCATCGTCTGGCCAACCCGAAAGCAAAACGCACCAAGGCGGCCATGCTGGCAATGAAGAAGATTGACTACGTCTTTGCACTCAGCGGGACTATCGTGCCAAACAGACCGGCTGAATTATGGCCTATACTTCATGGACTAGGGATTTATAGGGGAGGTTGGTTTGACTTTGTTTATCGATACGCAAAAGCATGGAGTCCACCATGGGGCGGCCTTGATGTGTCTGGTGCTTCCAACATCCCAGAGCTTAAAGCCCTGGTCAAGCCCCATATGCTCAGACGCAAAAAAGAAGACATCTTCATGGACTACAAGGAGCCACAAGTGAGCCTGATTACCTTTGACTTGGCGGTGGACAAGCGCGAGCAATCATTTGACGCTGACGCATTGATTGCCAATCCCAATGCCTTGCTGGCATTTGAGGGTCTGTCAGAGATCATGCGTGAGGCTGGCATTCGCAAAGCCCCACTGGCCATTGAATTCATCGATGACTTGCTCAAGTCTGAAGAGCCGGTGGTGGTTTTCGCGCACCACAAAGAAGTGGTGGCCATGCTGACTGAGGGGTTGAAAGAACACAAGCCGGTCATGGTGGTGGGTGACACGCCCAAGGCCCAGCGCCAAAAGAACATTGACGCATTCCAGTCTGGCCGGACCAAGTGCTTCATTGGCAACATCAGCTCATGTGGCGAAGGCATCGATCTGTCAACTGCTGACACGATTGTTTTTGTTGAGCCAACTTGGCAGACCAGTGCCTTGGAGCAGGCCAGCAGCCGAGTCGAAAACATCAACAAAAACGGCATAAAGCCATTGATCTATTTGCTGACAGTGCGCGCATCACTGGACCACACCATTCTTGGCAAAGTGATCGCCAAGCAGAAAATCATTTCACAAATCATTTGAGGCAATCATGGATATATGGAAAGAATTTGAAGGTGTCATGGATATTTGGCAACCAATACCAGGCCATGAAGGGTATCAAGTAAGCCAAATTGGCAAGGTCAGAAGTGTTGCAAGAACTGTGATCAAGAAAAACAAATGGGGCAGTGTCGGACCGGTTTTATATAAGAGCAGGCTTTTAAAGCCATGGCTTACAAAAGATGGGTATTACCAAGTCGAATTAAGTCATGGCAAAAAGATGGTGGTCCATCGGTTGGTGGCCATGGCTTTTATTCCTGGCGATCATTCTTTGACTGTTAACCATAAGAACAACATCAAGACAGACAACCGGCCCGATAACTTGGAATGGGTTTCTGCCGTTCAAAACACACATCACGCGCTTTATGAAATCAAATGCTTCAGCAAGCCAGCTGCCCCAGTGTTTCTCAAAAACACAAAAAATGAGACTGTGGCTTGGTTCAGAAGCATGGCCGATGCCGCAAGGCATTTGGATGTGACTACCAACGCAGTCCAAAACGCGTGCAGTCGCGGTGGCCGATGCCGTGGATATTTAATCGAAAAAGCAATTTAACCAGGAGAAAACGTGTCAAACCCCTATCGAATTGACAGCCCCACTTGCATCAGTTTCTCTGGTGGTCGCACCAGTGCATTTATGCTCTACAAGGTGTTAGAGGCTCACCAGATGAGCCTGCCACCAGAAGCAATTGTCTGTTTTGCCAATACTGGCAAGGAAGATGAGGCAACTCTGAGGTTTATCCAAGATTGCTCAGAACACTGGAATGTGCCAATCACTTGGCTTGAATGGAGAGATAACAAACTTGGTTATGAAGTGGTTTCCTACGAAACGGCTGCAAGAAATGGAGAGCCTTTCCGAGATATGTGCATTAAAAAGAAAGCCCTGCCAAATGGTTTTATGCGGTTTTGTACTAAAGAACTAAAAATAGATATTGTTCACAAGTACATAAAAGATATGCAAGTTGGTACTGATGCCAACCCATGTGACCAGATGGTTGGAATTCGTTCAGATGAGCCAAGACGAGTGGCAAAAATGAAAGGCTCAAATGGAGCAGGGCACAAGAAATATTGGATTGGTGATTTTCTTACACCACTGGCTGACGCTAGCGTGGTGTCAGCTCATATTGGTGATTTCTGGGAATCACAAGCATTTAACTTAAATACGCCTATGTACAACGGCAAGAGCTTTCACTCCAATTGCGATCTTTGCTTTCATAAGCCAGTGGCCCAGTTGGTTTCTCTAATCCAAGAAAAACCCGAAAGAGCAACTTGGTGGATAGAAATGGAAACTTACGCAAAAGAGAACTTTGCTAAAAGTGTCATCCATTTTTCTAGAGATCACCCGACATATGAAACTATGGCGAAATACTCTAGCCAGCAAAAAGATATGTTTGACCCTAATGAAGAATTAATACCCTGTTTTTGTGGAGAATGAAATGAACTTAAAAATTGAACATAAAGCCAGAGCGCACGCCCAGTTGTCAGCATCCAGAATTCAAAGAGTTATGGATTGCCCAGGCTCTGTCCGCCTCGAATCCCTCATGCCGTATGAGCCAGCAGGCGAAGCCGCTGCCATTGGCACTGCCATCCATGAGCTGTCAGAGATCATTCTGTCTGGCAAAGAAGTCCCAGCTGGTACTGACCCAGACCATGTGGCCATGGCCCAAAGCTATGCCGACTTTGTCAACAACTTGGTCGAGAATCCCCGAAAAAAGCTAATCGAGGTCAATCTCGATGAGGGTCTGAAGTCTCTGCACCCAGCGCTTGGTGGCACAGCCGATGCAGTCCTGGTCGATGGCAATCATCTTCATGTCATTGATTTGAAGACAGGCCGTGTGGCCGTAGACGCAAATGAGAACAAGCAGCTGCTGACCTATGCCCTTGGTGCGATGCGTCAATTCAAAGCGCCAAACACCATTGAATGCACCATGCACATATTCCAGCCCCGTGTTGGCCACAGCAAGTGGACAGTGTCTGGTCTACGTCTGGAGCTGCATGGCAGGCGCTTGCAGTCGGCAGCGGAATTAGCGCTCTCAGGCGATGCACCAACCAACCCAAGCGTTGACGCCTGCCGGTACTGCAAGGCCAAGACCATTTGCCCCAGTATGCGTGAGAAGGTCCAAGAGGTCGCTAGGAACGATTTCAAGCCTGACACCACTGTTACCCCTGAGATGCTAGACAACGCAGTTCTAGTGGCCGCATGGGCCGATGCAGTGCAGGCTGCCGCCAAAGAGCAATTGACCAATGGTGCGGCCATTTCCGGCTGGACCATGCGCGCAGGCCGCAAGACAAAATTCTGGAAAGACGAGGCACTGGTCATGGAAGCATTCAAAGACAACATGAGCGCATGGGAGCTGAAGTCGCCCAGTGCTGTCTTAAAACTCGGTGTCGAGGTGTCCGAAGACCTAGTCGGTGAGAAGGTGGCTGCATCTTCTCTAGTCAAAGAAAAGGCGAAGGAATAGAATTCACATCCTTGCCAAAAGAAAAGACCTGATAGCGCGTAAACGCTACCAGGTCAAAAGGTCAACTCTCATGGCAACTAACAAATGAAACCCCCAACTAAAGGAATTTCAGTGCCAATCATAACTGAAACACCCCAAAACGAGACATTTCAGCAGTCCCAGTCTGTCGCCTGCAAAATAGGCGCTGTGGCCCCCGATGCCGTCTTCTGCACCTTTGCCCTGCAAGGCTCAAAGAAAATCCCCTACAAGCGATCTGGCCAAGGTGTGGCACGGGATACAGACCCGACTGATCTATATAACGCTGAAGATGTCTGGACCATGGAAGAGGCCCCACATGGCCAGTATCTTGGCCTAGTCCAGCAGCGCCCCATCATCAGCGCATCAGGGAACTATTTGGTTTGCCTCGATGTGGACATGAAGCACGCTAGTGGCCCGACCAATGTGGCCATCCAGCGCATGGCCAAGTATGTCAAGGCCAACAATATGCTGACCGAGGTTTCTGTCTCAGGCCGTGGCCGTCATGTCTTTCTATGGGTCCAACCACCCAAAGAATCTGACCTGGTGCTGCCCAAGTACAAACTGGGTGGCGGCCAAGAGCTTGAGGTATTTGGCCTGCCAAACAGTGCCGGCAAGTCAGTCCTACTCAGTGGCAACGCTGTGGTCGGTGAATTTCAAGAGGCGGTGGACCTCTATGCCCTGCTCCAAGAGTGGGGCATCATCGAGCAGCACCAGCTGCAAGAGCCAAAGCCTGCCACGCCCTCACAATCATTTGACTTCACCCAATTAGGCTCAAGACTGGATGACAGCGACCTTGATCGTGCGGTCAAGGCTTTGCACCATATCAGCCCAGACTGCGATTACGACCAGTGGATTGAGCTGGGCCAAGCGCTGCATACAGAGTTTGGCGAGGCTGGTCTCGGCCCATGGATGACATGGTCCATGGCCGGCAACAAATTCCAAGGGACCAAGGACATTGAGACCCACTGGAAGAGCTTTCACCAGGGCAAAGGTGTTGGCATTGGCACACTGTTTAAACACGCCAAAGACTGTGGCTATGAGCCACCTACCAAACAGGCCGAAAGAAAAAGCGCGGTAGAAGACTTTGCAGCGGTGATTGGCCAAGCGCCAGTGGCCACCGATGCACCAGAAGTCAAAGGCTGGCCAGAGCGCACATTGACCATTGGCCAGATCAAACCCATCCGCTACATGGTCAAAGGCTTCTGGGCACACAGTTTCATGGTGCTGGCCGGTCAGCCTGGCATCGGCAAGACCACAGCGGTCATCAGCCTGTGCATGGTCATGGCAGGCTTACAGGCCAAAGACTGCGAACTCACAGCCACCAAGAAACGCAAAACAATCATAGTCACCGAAGACTCGGACCAAGTCGAAAGAACATTGACAGGGTATGCACGGCATTATGGGATTAGTGCTGCCTCATTATCAGACTGGTTTGTCATCATCGATGCCAAAAGGTCTAATGTTAAAGATTTATTGATGCTTGCACATAATGTAATAAATCACACAATAGATAATGTCCGGCCATTATTGGTGCTTGATACTGCAAACGCGACAATGGATATTGATAATGAGAATGACAACTCAGAAGTAGGTAGCTTTATTGCAGCCCTAAAGCAGACCATTTACATCCAACTGGACACGCCAGTCTGCATAATCACCCACACCAACAAGACCATCTCCAAGTCAGACTCAGATGCCACAGCCCGTGGCGCTTCTGCATTTACAGGCGATGCAACCCTCACCGGCATTCTGTTTGAAGATGAGACAAAGACCCGTTATATGCGACTGGTCAAGACCCGATACCAGCCCAACTTCAGAGAAATTAAATTCAACTCCGATGTCTTTGCTGACACTGTCCTTGATGAAGATGGGGATATCCAAGAGCAAATGGTGCTGCTGGTCGTTCCAGCCATGTCCTCGGAAGATGACCGAAGGCAGGCAGCCAACGACCGGCAGAACGATAAGCGCCAGCAACAAATCCAAGATGCCGCAGACGCTGCCTGCAACTTTGTCCAGTCCATCATCAATGCCAAAGGCGCTGTCATCATGCGCAGAGGGTCAGGGCGGCCAAGTGTTCCAAAAGAACTGCAATCAATGCACCAGCTGGAGTGGGCTGACATCTACCAAGCAGTGCCAATGGCCGACCAAAGCTATGCGAGAAAGGCCGTCAACGCAGCCATCTTTCAGCGCTTTGCATTGGACCAAGCAAGCAGCGGATGGGTTCAAATAAAGTAAACCGGTAAACCGGTAGTAAACCGGTAGTAAACCGGTATACCGGTTTAGATAAAGGCAGGTCTGTTGGTATAAGTGGGGGTCTTTAGACCCACTTATCCACAGGCCAATCTGGTCAGTTTTGGGATAGTGAAAAGTAAAGCGGTAAAGCGGTAGATTTCCTTTGGTCATACCGGTTTACTTTTGACCCTTTTTGGAGAAAAGCAATGGTCCAACAGTTTGAACAGTTATCCACAGGTTATGCACAATCCGACAAATTGGTCGAAGATGAGCGCGTTTTCTGCCATCAGTGCAGTAAAGCGGTAAACGTAGAGCAGCGCCTGTCTATGCCAGCAGAGCAGCTGGAAAGGCACAGGAAGGTCAACGCAAAGCCACTGCACTGGATGCTGCAAGAGGCCAAGCTGAAAAATGGATGGGCAACTGTCACATGGTCCGAACACCAGTGCGGCCAGACCGGCCTTGCGGCATTCCCGACCGACATCAAGCACCGATGCCACATGTTCCAGACCAAAGCCTCGGCAGTAGAATCCGAGGAATGGTGGTTGACGTAAAACGCAAAAGAAAAAACACTGAACACATTGACCAGGTCAAGGTGGTGCAATACTTTCGAGCGTTCTATCCGGACTGCATCATTGCGGCAATACCCAATGGTGGCGATAGAACGGCCTCAGAGCGCGTCAGATTGCATTCTGAAGGGGTATTGGCAGGGATGCCTGACCTTTGCGTTCTAGAGCCTAAAAACGGGTTTCATGCGCTATTTGTGGAAATGAAGACCAAGGCCGGTGTGGTGTCGGACAAGCAAAGCGCATTGGGTTTGCAGTTAAATGCAAAAGGGTATCGAGCAGTGGTCGCCAGATCAGCTGCCGAAGCAATCAAAACAATCGAGGATTATCTGAATGGCAAAACCAAAGAAGAGCGCAAAGACATTGAGTGAACTTGCCGACAACATTGTCGAGCGCCAGCTCACACTGCGTGACCAGGCTGCAATCGAGCGCAAAGAGATGTCAGGAATCAATAAGAAAATTCACGCATTCGGTGGTGAGGCTATGCTCTTCGACCATATCTCACAAGGGAAAACAACCGATTCAGTGATTAAGTCTCTGGACATCAGCATCGGTGGTTTCTACAAATGGATCGAAAAAGATGCGAAGCGGGGAGAACTCCTCGCACGCGCACGCACGCGAGGTGGGAGAAGTTTAGCAGAGCAGACCCTCGAAATTGCAGACAGCGCAAGCCCTCAAGACGCACAAGTGGCCAAGCTACGGGTGGACACAAGGCGCTGGCTGGCCTCTAAGCAGGCGCCAGACGAGTATGGTGACAAGCAGCAGCCCCTGGTCAATATCGACCTTGGAAGCATGGCGCTGGATGCACTGCGCAAGCGATCTGTCGTGTCACTAGACGATTCTGCATAAACGAATACCGAAGCATTCAGTCACTTTATACAATGGCCATTATGTTAAGTGGATAACTCGTTATCCACAGAATTAAGTGCATTAAAGTATTACAGACCTACTTATGCACAGGAATCTGTGGATAAGGTTGGCCAAAATCCGTGGACAAGTCGGTGGTGGTCGGCTGGCGGTCGGTGGCCGCGACCCCCCCCTTGGCCGGCTTGGCGGGGGCGACAGTGGCGGCACTAAACACCTACAAAAAAAATTTTTTAAAAAAGTAACAACTAACGCAAATTGTGCAAAAATGTCAACTCCACCAACTAAACCTAAAACCCTATGAAAACGAAGCAGGCAACAGTCACAATTGATGACCAGGAGTGGATCGTCTTAGACACTGATGAGACTAAAGACAGTAAAGTCTTCTGTGCCTTGGGCAAGCCAGACAGTACGATTGTTTGGCACACATGGGTCGACATTAACCAGATTGTGGGGATAATATGAACATCAGTTTATTAACTAAGGTCAGACATTTGTTTAATGTCGATTATGTGCCTAATAGCACGAACAGACATAATCAGCGTCAATATATTAAGGCATTAAGAATATTGGGTGATAAGTGGTTAACGCACCCACATAATAAAGTGCAGAGAATACAGTGATTATTATCTACTCAATATTAATACTCAATGTATTGATTATTGCATGGGCAATATACAGATATTCAATGAAACCAGAAGAGAGAGAAACACCACCCACTGGTCCGGCCTGTGGTCTAACACTAAGGACATGGGTCAATGAATATGATTTCATTGATAGGAAGTGTCCACCATGTCATGGGAACTGCAACCAGGGCAGAACTTGTCCGGCAAGGGTATGAAGAGTAATTTTGTAAACAATCATGTGAGATTGAACGGCAACTGCCACGGGCACAAATTGCAGCTGTGCAATAAGTGCGAAGAGAAAAAGCCGCCAGAGGGTGGTGTGCAGATGAGTCAGGCTCGGTGGATTTGTGCATCATGCTGGACCAATCGGGAGACCAGTAAGAACTTAAAGCAGATGAGGATGACATGACTGATTTATTGACAGCGCTGCATCTTAGTGTGATGTTGCTGGACCTAAAGATTCGGATGATGGAGGCGATCAATGAGGATCGGTTTGATTTGGCGATGACGTATCACTTGCTGATCTTGGTCAGGACTGATGAGCTAGATGCGCACAGATGGGCGATGAGTCCCAAGGCGTGGGCCATCTATGAGACCATTCACCCATGAGTAAAGAGAATGTGTTTGCGTTATGGGTGGAGAGGTATCAGCCGGACCCCGTGCTATTTGTGCGTGAGGTGCTGGGGGTTGACCCTGACCCATGGCAAGTGAAGTTTCTTGGGGCGATTGCCCGTGGGGATAGGAAGATAAGTGTCAGAAGTGGCCACGGGGTGGGAAAGAGTACGGCAAGCAGCTGGGCCATGCTCTGGTACTTTATGACGCGGTCTCCCGTCAAGGTGGTGGTGACTGCACCGACAAGCTCACAGCTTTATGACGCGATGTTTGCCGAGCTGAAGAGGTGGATCAATGCGATGCCTTTGCCTTTGCAGGGATTGTTGACAGTCAAGCAAGAGAGGATTGAATTCAATGCTGCACCGACTGAGATGTTTATTTCGGCTAGGACAAGTCGTGCAGAGCAGCCAGAGGCTTTGCAGGGGATTCACTCAGAGAACGTGATGTTGGTGGCCGATGAGGCTTCTGGTGTGCCAGAGCAAGTGTTCGAGGCCGCGGCTGGCTCGATGTCTGGGCATAACGCGGTGACGCTGCTTTTGGGGAATCCGGTGAGAAGCAGTGGGTTTTTCTACGACACCCACACGCGCCTGGCCGATGAGTGGACCACGTTTCAAGTGGCGTGTACTGACTCGCCACGGGTCAGTGTCGAGTACGTCAAAGAGATGGCCATGCGGTATGGGGAAGAGAGCAACGTCTACCGAATCAGGGTGATTGGTGAGTTTCCCAAGGGGGATGACGACACTGTCATTGCCATGGACCTACTTGAGAGCGCGGTGAATCGGGATGTGGCGCCAAGTGATTACGCGCCCATGCTCTGGGGCTTGGATGTGGCAAGGTTTGGCTCGGACAGATCGGCCCTCTGCAAGCGCCAAGGTAATGCTGTCACAGAGAATATCCGGACATGGAAAAATTTAGACTTGATGCAATTGACTGGCGCGGTGGTGGCCGAGTATCAGGCGCTGCCACCGAGTCAGCAACCGAAAGAGATTCTGGTGGATAGCATTGGACTTGGCGCTGGGGTGGTGGACCGGCTCAGAGAGCTGGGCCTGCCGGCCAGAGGGATCAATGTGAGTGAATCACCCGCGATGGGTGGGACTTACAGGAATCTCAAAGCAGAGCTTTGGTACAAAGCAAGGGCGTGGCTGGAAGCGCGGGACTGCAAGATGCCAAAGGATGAGGTCTTGATTGCTGAACTGGCCACAGTGCGGTACTCATTTACCAGCAACGGCAAGATCGCCATTGAGGGGAAAGACGAGATCAAGAGGCGGGGCCTGCCAAGCCCTGACAAAGCCGATGCCTTTGTCCTGACGTTTGCGTCTGACGCGATTGCAGGGATGTACGGGTCAAGTGGATCAGGAAAATGGTCTCAGCCCCTGCGCAGAAACCTAGTCAGGGTTGCATAATTCGGGTATTGACAAACCAATGGGGGAAACCTATGAAGGCAATGAGTAAAGCGCAAAAGAAGGTCGGCAAGGTAATGGGCGAATTTGGCTCTGGCAAGCTGCACAGTGGCAAGGGTGGGCCAGTGGTCAAGAACCCCAAGCAGGCAATTGCCATTGCCATGTCTGAGGCAAAGATGCCCATGCGCGGTCAGCGCACGGCAAAGAACAAGGCGAAAAAATAATGGCCACTTTAAAACGCACCATGGACCAGGTCATGGACAAAGAAGAGGGCGAGGACATGAGCGCAGGCGAGAACTGCCCCATGCCCACGCAAGACATTACCCTCAACCTAAAAAACCGCGCCAAGGCGATCACCAGCGCGGCCTATGGTCCTGAGAATCCCAAACTGCCAAACGAGGCTTTTTGGCGTAAGAAGTCAGACCAGTGGGATGTGAGCATTGAAGACTCAAAGAAAAGCCTATGCGGTAACTGCGCGGCATTCAATGTGTCTGACAAGCTCAAAGAGTGCATTGCCCAAGGCATTGGCATGGAAGCCGACCCATGGGGAACGATCAAGTTGGCCGATCTGGGTTACTGCGAAATCTTTGACTTCAAGTGCGCAGCGAGTCGCACTTGCGATGCATGGGTGGTGGGTGGTCCCAATACGGGTGAGCAAGAGGGTGAAGAGGACTATGAAGAGGGAGAAGATGAAAGCCAAAGCTAAATCAAGTGTGAACGCGGCTGGTAACTACACCAAGCCGACCATGCGCAAAGCCTTGTTTGAATCCATCAAGGGGCGTGCGGTGCAGGGTACGGCAGCAGGCCAGTGGTCAGCCAGGAAGGCACAACTCTTGGCCAAGTCTTACAAAGAAAAAGGTGGAGGCTACAAATGAAGGCTTCACAGCAATCCCTTAAAAACTGGGGCGATCAAAATTGGAGAACCAAAAGTGGTAAAAAATCTTCTGTCACGGGTGAGCGATATCTACCAGAGGCTGCTATCAAAAGTCTCAGCCCTAGCGAGTACGCTGCGACAACACGCGCAAAACGCATGGGCAAGGCTGCGGGGAAACAATTTGTAAAGCAGCCCAAGTCAGTGGCCAAAAAAACAGCGGGGTTCAGATGAAGACACCAGCCTGGCAGCGTAAAGAGGGCAAGTCACCCTCTGGCGGCTTAAATGCCAAGGGTCGGGCCAGTGCGAAGGCGCAGGGCATGAACTTGAAAGCGCCAGTCAAGTCTGGCGATAACCCAAGGCGTGCATCATTCTTGGCACGCATGGGCAATATGCCTGGGCCTGAGATGAAGGGCGGTGAGCCGACCAGACTGCTGTTGTCTTTGAAGGCGTGGGGCGCAAGCTCCAAGGCCGATGCCAAGGCCAAGGCGGCTGCAATATCTGCAAGAAATAAGGCAAAGAAATGATTTGTCCGATTGTCATTGCCACTGTCAAGGGCCATGGTCTGGCCGTGCTGCTGGAATCCATCAGGCAATACGCGCCAGAGTGTCCGGTTTATCTGCGCGGCCCAGAGTCTGTCATTGAGCATTTTGATGCCGATTACAAAATCTATGGCCAGCCAAGGAACTTTGGCGAGGACTACAACGAGGTGATTGAGGCAGCGCTCAAGGACTGGTCATCATGCATTGTGGCCAATGACGACATTGTGCTGACCCCCACCAGCGTGAAAGTGCTGATGGAAGATGTGGCCATTGTCAGGACCATGAACAGCTACAAAGCGGGGTGGGTGGCGGCTCGAAGTGATGCGGCAAGGTCTGGCCAGAATGTGCGCATTTGCCAGCCTGGTGAGCGATTGAGCTTCTACAAATTCCCGTCTGAGGCCCACATTAAATTGGTCCAAGAGGTCAGCCCAATCTTTGCATGGATATCAAGTGACGCATTTGAAGAGGCAAAGTTTCCCCCTCTGAATTGGTACAGTGACGATGTGCATTGTATGGACTTAATCCAAAAAGGCTATGGCCACTATGTGAGTGCGAGCTATGTTCACCACATTGGCAGCAACACCATTGGCATGAATGCCAAGCAGCTGCATGAGGATGCAATGCCATGGCTCAAAGAGAATCGACCCGAATATGCGAAGGCATGGTTTGATTGATGTATTTGCGGTGGCCTATGAGCGCACCAATGAAATGCGGGTGTTTGTCCAGTCTTGGATAAATCAGAGCGCAGACAACTGGCGACTTACAGTCATTCACGATGGGCCAAGCACTGAGTTTGAGCAGGCAATGCGGCCACTGGCCAAACAGATGCCAGAGAAAATCAAGTATTTTTGTACAGAATCTAGATTCAACGACTACGGGCATTCTTTGAGGCAGATTGGGATTGAGCAGGCCACGGGCGATTATTTGCTGCTGACCAATGCGGATAATTACTTTATCCCAAGAGCAGTAGAGATTTTGAACGTGGCCACTGGGCAGCCTGATGTCATTTTGTTTGACATGGTGCATTCCCACAACCGGCCTGGCGGTAGAGATTTGCCGCCTTATTCTTACTTTGAAACAAGTTATAAGCGCAATTCAATTGACATAAGCGCTGCAATTGTGAAGACAGACAGAGCTAAAAAAGTTGGATTTCGAGACAAAGGCTATGCTGGAGATGCGAGTTATTTTGAAGATATCTTGCTAGATGACCAAGATATTTTGGTGGTAAAACTGCCGCACATCCTGTTTGTTCACAATTAAAATTGATCTAAGCCATATATAAGGATTTTTGCATGAGTCATCAGCAGCAACTTAGTTTTGTGGCCAGTGTCAAAGACCAATTCCCAGAATACTTCAGCCAGACCAAGGTCTTGGAAGTTGGCTCTTTGAACATCAACGGCAGCGTCAGGCAGTTTTTTGAGAATCCAGACAAATACATTGGCTGTGACTTGGGCGAAGGCCCAGGGGTGGACATTGTGTGCCGAGGCCATGAGCTGCTATACCCAGACGGAATGTTTGATGTGGTGATCTCATGTGAGTGCTTTGAGCATGATAAACACTGGGAAAAGACATTCCAAAAGATGATTGACTTGGCGCGGGATGGTGGTCTGGTGATTTTCTCCTGTGCCACAATAGGCAGACCAGAGCATGGCACGAGTCGGGCATCACCGGTAGACGCGCCATTTACAAACGATTACTACCAAAATTTGAAGGAAGAAGATTTCAATGACTTCAAGTCTTTCTTCAAACAATACAAATTTGGCCAGTGCCTTAGTGCAAAAGACCTATATTTTTGGGGATTGAAATGAACGATATTGAAAACCTATCCACCGACATTGCAGCCACCGAGCCAATGGATGATGCAGAGCTGCAAGCGATCATCACGCAAGACCTGACCGATGCGGTGAGCTATGTGGACAGTGATCTGTCCCCCACACGCGCCAAGGGGACTGAATACTATCGCGGGGATTTATTCGGCAATGAGGTCGAAGGCAACAGCAAAGTGGTGGCCATGGAAGTGCGCGACACTGTCTCGGCCATGCTGCCAAGCCTGATGCGGGTATTTTTTAATTCTGAGAATGTGGTGGAGTTTTCACCCCGTGGCCCAGAAGATGTGAAGATGGCCCAGCAGGCGACCGACTACGCCAACTATGTATTCCAGAATGACAACAACGGGTTTTTGACCAGTTATGCCATTTTCAAAGATGCACTGGTCAGGAAATGCGGCATTGCAAAATTTTGGTGGGAAGATGACGAGAAGGTCCGGATTGAAGAGTACACCGGCCTCGATGACCAGACCCTCGAAATGCTCATGCAAGAGCCTGGCGGTGAGGTCAAGATCATTACGTCTTACCCAGACCCAGCCATTGACGAGGCACAGCTGACGACAGTAGACCCCACCACTGGCCAGCCCATGGTGATGCCTGCGCCCATGATCCATGATGTGCAGATCAAGCGAATCACAAAGGATGGTCGCATCAAGATCATGGCCGTGCCACCCGAAGAGCTACTCTTGGACAGACGCGCAAGATCGTTTGAAGACTCGACCATCATTGCCCACAGGCAGATGGCCACTGTGGCCGACCTGATTGCCATGGGTTATGACCAGGATGAAATTGAAGAGAATCTGTCATCGACAGACCTTGACAGCAATGATGAGTATTTGGCGCGTCAGCCACTGAGTACCACTTTTGGCACAAGTGACGCTGCCAACCCGATGATGCAGCGCGTGCTGTACATCGAGGCATATTCCCGTGTGGACTTTGATGGTGATGGCATTGCAGAGCTTAGAAAAGTGTGCTGCATGGGCGGTGGCTATAAGGTGGTGCGCAATCTGCCAGCCAGCTACATTCCATTTGCTGACTTTCCCTGCGATCCAGAGCCACACACAAGCCCCCTTGAGGCGATGTCGATTTTTGATATTACCCGCGACTTGCAAGAGATCAAGTCGGAAATACTCCGAAACACATTGGACAGTCTGGCCCAGTCCATTCACCCACGCACAGCTGTGGTGGAAGGCCAAGTCAATATCGATGATGTCTTGAACAATGAGACGGGTGCAATTATCAGAATGCGCGCGCCTGGCATGGTCCAACCCCTGACAACCCCATTTGTGGGTCAGGCCGCATTCCCGATGATGGAATACATGGACCAGATCAAGGAAGATCGCACGGGCATGAGCAAGGCGGCCATGGGGCTGAATGCTGACGCATTGCAGTCAAGCACCAAAGCAGCTGTGAATGCAACGATCAATGCCAGCCAAGGTCGCATTGAGCTGACAGCCCGAATTCTGGCTGAAGGCATGAAAAAACTATTTAAGGGCATTTTGTTCTTGGCCACAACGCACCAGGACAAAGCCCGAATGGTCAGAATGCGCAATGAGTGGGTGCAGATCGATCCAAGATTCTGGGATGCCAGCATGGATGCCAACATCAATATTGCCTTGGGCAATGGCGACACCAACGAGAAACTGCAAGCGCTGATGATGATCATGTCCAAGCAAGAGCAAATCTTGCAACAACTTGGTCCAACGAATCCCTTGGTCACGCCCCAGCAGTTTAGTAATACCCTGCGAAAAATCGTAGAGTTATCTGGGTTTAAAGATTCAACCAGCTTTTTCCAAGATATCCCTGCCGACTATGTGCCACCACCACCACAGCAAAAGCCAAGCCCCGAAGAGGTGCTGGCCCAGGTGCAGGCCGAGTCCATCAAGGCAGATATCCAAAAGAAAGCAGCCGAGCTAGAGCTAAAGCGCCAGCAAATGATGATGGATGACGATTTGACCCGTGACAAAATGGCTCAGGATTTGTATCTCAAAAAGTATGAAATTGAGTTAAAGTACAAATCACAGATCAGTACAGCCGAAATTGATGCGGCTCAGAATATTGATCGTGAAGCAATGCGTCAGCAGGCATTGTTGGCCCAGCAGCAGGCGGCACAGTTTGTGTCACAGCCGCAGCCACCAATGCAAGAGCAGATGCCCCCATCAACCTTTCAAGGAATGGCACAGTAAGTGACAAACGAAGACCAGGTAAACAAAGGCCGAAAGGCCAAGCAGCTGCTAGAGGATGAAACCCTCAACAATGCAATTGCAAAATTGGAGAATGACCAACTTTGGGCATTTCGATCATCGAAACCCGAAGAGTCTGTGAAACGCGAGACAGCGTGGTGTATGTTGCAGGCCATTGACGGCCTGCGGCAAGAGTTGATCAAAATAATGGACAACGGAAAAATTGCACAGAACGCTATCAGCAAATCACAGAAAAACCTAATTTAAGAAATTACTATGGCAGAAATACAAGCAATGAATTTGGCCGATGCGGCCAGTGCTATCTCGGAAATGTTAGCCCCCGAAAAGGGACAAGCAGAAGTTGACGAGACGCAGCCAGTCGAAGAGTCCGAAGAGGACTTAGAGGCAGCGGCTTCTGAGGAGGATGAGTCTGGTGTGGAAGACGCGCCAGATGAAGAGACCCCAGAGGAACAGTCAGGGGAAGAGGAAGAGCAAGAGGAGCAAGAACAGCCACAGACTTTCACTGTCAAAGTAGACGGCAAGGAAGTTTCTGTCACGCTAGACGAGCTTCAGAAGGGCTACTCCAGGACTCAGGACTACACTCGGAAAACGCAGCAAATTGCCGAAGTGCGAAAGCAAGTCGAGCAAGAGACCCATGCAGTCCGAGCCGAGCGTGAGCAATATGCTCAATTGTTGGGAGCATTGCAAGCCCAACTTCAGTCTTCAGAGCCTCAAGTCGATTTGGAACGTCTTTACCATGAAGACCCGATCGAATGGGTGAGGCAAAAGGAAGTCATGCGGGAGAGACAAGAGAAATTAGGTGCTATTCAGTCTGAACAGCAGCGACTTGCTCAAGTGTCCCAGTATGAACAGCAGCGCGCCATGGAAGCCCAACTTGCCAGCCAGCAAGAAGCTCTATTGGCAGCCTTACCTGATTGGAAAGACCCCAAGAAGGCAAAGGCCGAAAAGGCGCTGGTGATTGAGTCTGCGAAGGCAGCAGGCTTTACCGATGAAGACTTGAAGAGCGTTTACGACCACCGACTGGTCTTGTTGTTGCGTAAAGCAGCACTGTTTGACCAGATGGTAAGTAAGCGCCAAGGCATTAAGCCTGTGGTGAACAATGGCCCACGAACAGCCAAGCCTGGTGCAGCTGGTCGGGTTTCGACAACAACTGAGAGTGTGCGAGCAAAGCAGCGTCTTGCAAAAACTGGTCGCATCGATGATGCGGCTTCTGCAATTGAACATTTATTGAAATGAGGAAATTATGACTATCGTAAGTAACACGTTTCTTACCTACAGTGCCAAAGGCATTCGGGAAGATTTGAGCAATATTATTACAAATATAGCTCCTGAAGAAACGCCCTATGCTTCAAACATTGGCCGTGAAAACGTGTCCAATAGTTTGTTTGAGTATCAGACTGATACGCTTGCCGCAGCTGCTGCAAACGCACAGCTTGAGGGCGATGATGTCGCATCGTTTGATGCTGTGACTGCAACTGTGCGTATGCAAAACTACTGCCAGATTTCACGCAAGACAATCATCTTGTCAGCCACTGAGGAAGTGGTTAACAAGGCAGGGCGTCGCAGTGAGCTGGCCTACCAAATCGCGAAAAGGGGCGCTGAATTACGTCGCGACCAAGAATTCGTGATGTTGAACAGCGGTATCGCTGTGGCTGGTGATTCGACAACTGCACGCGTTACTGCTTCTTTGGGTGCGTTTATCAAAACCAACACCGACAAAGGCTCCACTGGTGCTGATCCATCTTACACAACGCTGCCAAACAGCGCCCGTACAGATGGCACAGTGCGCACATTTACTGAAACCATTCTTAAGAATGTGATTCAAAAAGTGTGGTCACAAGGTGGTACACCTAAGATTTTGATGTGCGGTCCTGTTAACAAACAGCGCGTGTCAGGCTTCTCTGGTATTGCCTCCAGCCGTTTCAACATTGATGGCGGTGCAAAGCCTGCCACCTTGGTTGGTGCGGTTGACATTTATGTTTCAGATTTCGGAAACGTACAGGTCATTGCAAATAGATTCCAACGTGAGCGCGATGCATGGGTTCTTGATCCTGACTACGCCAAAATGACTATGCTGCGCCCTTATCAGCAAGTCGAATTGGCCAAGACTGGCGATGCTGAAAAGCGTATGCTGATCGTGGAATGGGGTCACAAGGTCACTTCTGAGTTGGCCCATGGTTTGGCTGCTGACTTGATCACTTCTTAATCGAAGGTAAACGGAAAGGGCCAGGGAAACTTGGCCCTTTTTTTAACATGATTCACAAAAGACTATTTAGCGAAAACAAAGATCAAGGCATCAAACGCATCTGGCATGAAAACCCAGAGACTGGCGATGTGACCATTGAGACCCAACAAGATGTCACAGCGGTGATTGAGGCCAACAAGGCCATCTATAACGCTGTGGATGAGAAAGCCAACTGGACTGGTGAATGGCACTTGGTGGCATCCATCCCCGAATCCCTTTATTACAAGATGAAGGCCGAGGGCAAGATCGATGATCAGGAATACATGAAGCGCTGGCTCAACGACAGCGACAATCAATTTTTTAGAACTCGCCCTGGGAAAGTATGAATTACATTGCAGTCTGCACACCGGCCCGTGATCAGGTCCACACAAATTACACCTACTGCATGGTGAATATGGTGGCCTTTCACACACTCAATACCGAAGACGCTATCAGTCTGAAATTGATGCAAGGCACGATCATCCAAAACCAAAGGGCTGACCTTTGCTTGGATGCCATGAAAGAAGGCTGCACCCACATTCTTTTCATTGACTCTGACATGACATTCCCACAGGACATGGTCCAGCGGCTCTTAAAGCACGACAAAGAAATTGTGGCTGCCAACTGTGCCAGGCGCAGAATGCCCACTGGCCCAACGGCCCAGAACTATGACGAGAATGGCAAGCGCCAGGTGGTCTATACCATGCCAGAATCCACTGGATTGGAAGAGGTGGGAAGCATTGGAACGGGCATAATGCTGATCAAGCGCGAGGTGTTTGAGGGCATGAGTGAGCCATGGTTTGATATGCCATGGCAGACCACACGGGGCTACATGGGTGAGGATGTGTTCTTTTGTAAGAAAGCTCAAGAGCTAGGTTACAAAGTCTACATCGACCATGACGTTTCAAAGGAAATTGGCCACATTGGCACGTTTGAATTCCGCCATGAACACACTTGGATTGTGAAAGAAGAAATGGAAAAAGAGGCCCAATAATGGCACTGACTACATACGCGGAATTAAAGACATCCATTGGTGACTGGCTCAACCGAGCCGACCTGACTGCTGTCATTCCTGACTTTATCTCTCTGGCCGAGGCACAAGTGGAACGTACACTGCGCACCAGGCAGATGATCGTCAGGGCCAATGCGTCTTTTGATGCGCAATATGGTGCTGTGCCTGCTGACTTTTTGGAGACCAAGTCTTTGAAGCTCACAAGCACAAACCCTGAGACACCATTGCAGTTTTTGAGCATTGATGCGCTTGACAATGAGATGACCAAATACACGGCCAGTGGCAAGCCTAAATTTTTTGGCATTGTTGGTGGCCAATTTAGAATTGTCCCGACACCAGATGCAACATATACGACTGAGCTGACCTATTACGCGAAGTTGTCAAAGTTATCAACTAGCAACACGACAAACTGGCTTTTGACATCAAACCCCGATATTTATCTGTATGGTGCGCTCTTACAGGCTGCACCATACTTGCAAGATGATGCGAGAATCCAGACATGGGCAACACTCTATGAGCGAGCCTTGAATGATTCACAAACTGCCGATGATCGAAGTGCATCTTCTGGTGGTGCATTGCTGACCCGTGCGAAGACTTTTGGATAAGGACTGATATGTCATCTTTTACCGATTACACCGAAAACCTAGTTTTAACTTGGCTTTTGACCACTGGCTCTGCCACACGCCCCACTGTTTGGTATGTTGGCCTATTCACGGCTGCACCGAGCGACACTGGTGGCGGCACTGAAGTGTCTGGCAATGCCTATGCGCGAGTGGTGACTGGCACGATCACTGTCTCCGGCACAAGCCCCACAAACGCAACAAACGCAGCGGCCATCGAATTTGCAGCTGCAAGCGGTGGAAACTGGGGATCAATTGGCTGGGCCGGCATCTTTGATGCAAGCACTGGCGGCAATCTATTAGCCTGGGCAGCGCTCACTACTGCACGCACCATCAATGATGGCGATGTGCTGCGCATCCCAGCTGGCGACCTTGATGTCACATTGACATGACATGGCAGCCTATGGTTCTGGCCCGTATGGACAAGGGAAGTATTCCTATGGCGTAAGCCTTGGGGCGGTTACTTTCGCGGCCACCAGTACGGCTGCAATCAATGGTCAACGCGTCTGCAAAGGCGCGTTTTCTGTTTCAGCTTCAAGCACAGAGACTGTCTCGGCCAATGTCGTCAAGACGGCATCATTCGCGGTTTCCGCATCTAGCACTGCGACAGCTGCTGCACAAAGGGTGGCCAATGCCTCGGCCACGGCATCAAGCGCCAGCACAATGTCAATCAGCGCTTTGCGCTATGCGGTAGGGGTAGCGACATTTGCGGCCACATCAAGCGCTAGCTTTGCAGCCAGGCGAGTGGCCATTGGGGCATTTGCCTCAGTCGATGTCAGCACCATGTCGGTCAATGGGGTCAGGGTCCCACTTGTCCAGATTCTGATTGAAGACTTTGCCACGATGACTGTGGCCACCAAGGTGGTGTTAGGCGCGTCAGTGCTGATGGCGGCCCAGTCTGAAATGACTGTCAATAGCACTCGCACACAAACTGGTGCAATCAATTTCACTTGCACATCGACCATGACTGTCGATGGCAATCTAAAATGGGTTCCTGAGTCGGACACGGCAGAAACTTGGAATGCGATCTCTGACAATGCAGAGACCTGGACACCGATCACAGACACATCAGAAACATGGACCGCAATCTCTGACAGCAGTGAAACTTGGACTGCAATTGCGGATAATAGCGAAACTTGGCAAATTGCCGCATGAGGTGAAAAATGGCTGATACCACAACAACAAACCTATTACTGACCAAACCAGAAGTCGGTGCATCCACTGACACCTGGGGAACGAAGATCAACACCGATCTGGACACCATTGACGCATTGTTTGATGCAGGCCCATTGCTCAAGGTCACTAAAGGCGGCACTGGTGTTGGAACAAGCACTGGCACTGGCAGCAATGTATTGTCAGCCAGCCCGACACTGACAGGAACGGCAGGCTTTGCAAACATTACGGCATCAGGCACTCTTGGAGTAACTGGTGTCACAACAGTTCAAGCGGGTTCAGCAGCAGCACCAGCCATTACCACCACAGGCGACACTAACACTGGCATATTTTTCCCTGCGGCTGACACTGTTGCTTTTTCTACTGGCGGCACGGAAGACGCAAGGTTTGATTCATCTGGTCGGCTTTCAATTGGTGGAACAACTGTAACCGATACTCATTTGCTAAACATTCAAGGTTCTACTGCTTCACATAACATTGGCGTAGTTCTTAATAAAACTAATGCAACTGCTCAGATTTGGGGAATTACCAATACAGGGCCATTGTCTTTTTACAATTACACAAATTCATCGGAAGCTGCTAGGTTTGATACCTCTAATAATTTTGGTATTGGTACAAGTTCGCCTACAGAAAAGCTGACAGTAAACGGCAACATCAAACTTGGTACATCTGGAACTTCTTGGATTTATGGCCCAAGTACAACGGGCCGTTCAATTTTTTCAAACTCAGATTCAAGCGCTTATGTAATTGCGTATGGTTCTTCGTATGGGTCTAGTCTTGATGCTGTTGTGCAATTTACGGCTGGTACAAGTAGCACATCAGTTTTAAATGCTAATGGCAGTTTCTCTCTTGCTGGCGCAACAAGAACGGCAAATGGCACAGGCATCACATTCCCCGCAACTCAATCAGCATCATCAAACGCTAATACGCTAGATGACTATGAGGAAGGTACTTGGACACCTAGTCTTGGTGGGACTGCAACATATGCTTCTCAAGTAGGTGCTTATACAAAAATAGGAAACATTGTAACTGTAGTATTTAATTTGTATTGCAACTTAATTGGCACAGGAAGCGCATTTAAAATTTCTGGATTACCCTTTGTAACTCCTAGCATTGGTTACTACAACGAAAATGGTTCGGCTGTGGCTTATTTTGCGGGGTTAAACACTTCAGTTACTTGTTTAACGGCAATATTAGACAAAAATTTAACAACTTTGCACTTTGACGGATTAACTGCGGCTGGTACAACCATGACAGATAACCTTTCTGTATTTAAAAATGGTACAGATATCTATGCCACTATTACATATATTGTTAATTAACTTAAAAGGAAAATCATGTCACTTACCAAAACCACGACTGTTGACCAAATTACAGTAACCGAGAACGGCATCGTTCTATATCGTGAAGCTACACGCATCATGGAAGATGGTAAACAACTGAGCCAAACCTACCATCGTTCAAGCCTCACACCCGCACAAGACCTGACAGGCGTTCCCGCCAATGTTGTTGCAATTTGCAATACGGCTTGGACTGCTGAAGTTGTTGGTGCTTATCAGGCAGAGCAAGCACGAATTGCTGCTGAACAAGAAGCACAACGCTTGGCGGCTGAAGCGGCACAGGCTGCGGCTGAAGCGGCTCAAACATCTGGGGCTACACAATGAAGCTAGAACTAGACGTTAACGAGATTAACTTTATCTTGCAGACTCTTGGTGAATTGCCAAGCAAGTCAGGCGTTTGGCCTCTGATTCTTAAAATCAAAGAGCAAGCTGAAGCGCAAGTGCCAAAAGAAGCGCCAGAGGCATGACCATGGACCCGACACAAGCACAACTCAATGCCCATGTGGATGTTTGCACATTGCGCTATGAGATGCTGTGTGCCAGGATTAAGCGCCTAGAGAACATCATGCTTGCGGTCTCAGGGATCATGCTGACCAGCATGGCCGGCATCATCTTTACGAGCCTAAAGTGAAAGACTGGGCCGTGGCAATCATTGCTGCGGTCTGCATTGCAACATTTGTTGTCTGGTCCACATTCATCATTATTTGGGCAATGAAATGACAAAAGCACCAGTCAAAAGAGCAGCGGCCAAGGTCGCACCAGTTAAGAGGTCAAGGCCAAAGCCTGCACCGGCCAGCCAAGTCAATGTGACTTTGGCCGCGCCAGCTGCTGCACCTAAAGAGGCTAAAAAAGACGACTCAGCTCTAGGCAAGGTCATTGGCCTGATCGAGTGGGTGGACAATCCTTTCAAATTGTTCACAGTGATCTTGCTGTCGTTTCTGGCCTTTGCCGGCTACTTTGCTTGGGACTCAAGGCAAGTGCTGCTCCATGCTATTACGACTCAAGACAAGATGCCCCAGCTGGCCAAGCAAGAGCAATTGCTCATTCCGGCCAGAAGTCTGATGAAGGATGTGGATGGCATTGTCTTGCTGATCCACAAGGCCAACTTGGCCACCAATAGCCGCACCACTGTGCTGGCGCTCAATTCTGATGGATCAAGAGAGAAGGCCGTTGAGGGGACTGTCACAAGCCTTTTTAACGCAAGCGCTGACCGCAATGCTGCCATGGTGGCCATGCTCAACAACGAGGTGCTGTGCGAAGAGTTCAACCCAAGCAGCAAGGTCGGTGAGTGGGGTATCAAGCAGGGTGTCAAATTCATGTGCCGAGGCTCAATCCCACCGGACCCTGGCAAGTTTGCCGGCTACATTGCCATTGGTTTTAAAGACAAGCCAGAGGACATTCCGGCCTTAAAGACCCGCATCAACTTGGCAGCCAGTGATATGTCAGAAGATTGAAAATGAATGCGCTGGCTCATTCTGTTACTGTTATTGGGGCTAGTAGGCGCTACAGCCAAGAATGGCTGTCAGGTGCGCGAGTTTTGGTCGATTGCTTGGACAATTCACAACCCCTCAGAGCGCCATCAGCAGATGTCTATGTGGCTGACAAACAATGTAAAGTTTTGCAGAAGTCAAGATTTAACAGTCATTTGGAACAACCTATCTGAGTGGGCTGGCACAGCAGATTCAGCAGAACTCAGAACTAAAGTCATTCATGGGTACAAAGATGCACTTGAGAGGGAAAAGAAATGATCGACACAATCAAGCTATTTCCAACTGTGCAGCCCTCTGGTTATCCAGACAGGCATGACCTTGCTCAAGCAAAGCTAGAAAAGCAACATGAGATGAATAAGGCAAATGAGTTGGCCAAGCAAAAGCAGACAGAACTGCAAGATTTAGCGTTTGAGATTTACACAAAAAAAGTAGTGCAAGAGCAATTGCGCATGGAAATATTTCAGAATCGAAAGGTGGATGTTTATGTTTGATATTTTAAGTGGCGGCATATTGGGGTCAATCTTTGGCGGCATCTTTAGGATGGCGCCAGAGGTCTTGAAGTGGCTTGATAAGAAAAACGAGAGATCGCACGAACTCTTGATGTTTTCTCGCCAGTGCGAACTAGAGACGCTGCGCGGTCAGCAAAAGCTCGCTGAGATTGGCGCTCAACGTGAAGCAGCTGTCGATGTGGGGGTGATGGATGCCTTTAACAATGCCATCACCCAGCAGGCCGAGATGGTCAAAGCTGCTGGTGGATGGGTGGCCAGTCTATCGGCATCAGTGCGGCCCCTGGTCACATATTGGGTGCTGTTTGTGTGGAGCTTCATTCATGTCTGGTTTGCATGGAATGCTTGGCTTGCTGGCGCCCCAGCGGTGGAGGTGTTTAAGACCATGATGACTCCAGACTTTTCTGCATTGCTGTCAGGAACAATCAATTATTGGTTTCTGGATAGAACTCTTTCTAAGCGCGGATTATGAACTTAGAGCTGGCTGCTGCCCTTTGCCGCCAGTTTGAGGGCTATCGTGCCAAGCCCTATCTTTGCCCTGCTGGAGTGGCAACGATAGGCTACGGCTCGACCTACTACGCTGACAAGCGCAAGGTGACATTGGAGGACCCGCCAATGGATGAGCCAACTGCCAGAGCTTTGTTGATGATAGAGCTTGAGCATACTTACCTACCAGGTGCATTAAGGAATTGCCCCATATTGGCCACAGACGAAAAGAAGTGCAACGCCATTGTGGACTTCTGCTACAACTTGGGGACTGGCAGGCTCCAGACCTCCACATTGAAACGAAAGATCAATGCCGGTGACTGGGAAGGCGCCAAAGAGCAGCTCATGCTGTGGACCAAGGGCGGTGGCAAGGTTTTGCCTGGTCTACTAAAGCGCAGAAAAGCCGAGTGCGCTTTGCTTGATTGAGGCATAAAATTGCACCATGGCCAATGTCAAGCAACAATTAGAGTCCCCATCTATACCGAGTCTGGGTTTCCCGCCAGAGGCGTATGAGCGCAGGCACTTGAATGAGAACTATGGCGCTTTAAACAATTACTTCAGAAAAGTGACCACAGTGCTGGGGTCTCTGTTTGGGCCAAGGGGTGGCAAGTTTATGAATAACCCCTATGGGGCATTTCAAGACTCGACCGACCAGGCGGCTGCAAACACCACCACGGCCTATGCGGTCACATTCAACACGACAGACTTTTCCAATGGCGTGACCATGGCCAGTGGGTCAAGAATCACTGTGGCCGATGCCGGAATCTGGAACTTGCAGTTTTCCATTCAGTTTACAAACACGACAAATGCTTCTCAGGATGTGGATGTTTGGTTTCGGGTCAATGGCACAAATGTGGCTAACTCAAACAGCAGATTTGGATTTGCACCCAGAAAAGGTGCTAGCGATCCTTATCACACCATTGCTGCCATGAATTACTTTGTGAGCTTAAATGCGACTGACTATGTTGAGATAATGTGGAGACCAACCGATGTGGGGGTCACGATTGAACAATACGCTGCCGGAACAAGCCCCACACGGCCAGCAGTGCCATCAGCCATTGTCACAATGAGCTTTGTGTCCAACTTACCAACAATATAGCCATGTACATACCACTCAAATTACCACCAGGCATTTACAGAAACGGCACTGAGTACCAGGCAGCAGGCCGGTGGTATGACGCAAATCTGGTGCGCTGGTACGAGAACACTCTGCGGCCCATGGGTGGCTGGAGAAAACGTGCAACTGGCCAGATGTCTGGCCTATGCCGCGGCTTCATCACTTGGCGCGATAACAGTGCCAACCGATGGATCGCTGCTGGAACGCACACAAAACTCTATGCCATGAATGAGGGTGGAACACTCAAAGAAATCACGCCAACTGGTTTGACAGCTGGCATTGCAGATTCATTGTCAAAGACCGGCTATGGATACAGCACCTATGGCTCTCTGGCCTATGGCACAGCAAGGCCAGACACTGGGTCAGTCACTCCGGCCACCACATGGTCCATGGACACATGGGGCGAGTATTTGATTGCTTGCTCAAGTACCGATGGCAAGCTCTATGAGTGGCAATTAGGCTTCACAACGCCCACATTGGCAGCAGCAATCACCAATGCCCCAACGGGCAACAAGGCGGTTTTAGTCACTGCCGAGCGCATCATGTTTGCCCTTGGCGCTGGTGGCAATCCACGCAAAGTGCAGTGGTGCGACCAAGAGAACAATACAGTTTGGACCCCAGCTGGCGACAATCAGGCAGGCGACTATGAACTGGCAACGCCTGGCTCACTGATCGCTGGCAAGCGGGTCAAGGGTGTAAACCTACTGTTTACAGATGTCGATGTCCACACGGCCCAGTACATTGGCGCTCCATTTGTCTATGGCTTTGAGAAGGCTGGCTCTGGCTGCGGTCTCATTTCAGCCCAGTCTGTGGCCGCCATTGACACTGCTGCCATTTGGATGAGCAAGTCTGGCTTTTGGATTTATGACGGCTATGTCAAGCCACTGCCAAGCGATGTGTCGGACTATGTCTTTGGCAATATCAACTTTAACCAGGCATCCAAAGTCTATGCGGTCCATAACAGTAAGTTTGGTGAAATTTGGTGGTATTACCCCAGCAGTGGAAGCAATGAGAATGACAGTTACTGCACTTTCAATTACAGAGAAAACCACTGGAACATAGGCACATTGGCCAGAACTGCTGGCACTGATGCTGGTGTGTTTACCAATCCCTTGGCGGTTTCAACTGATGGCTACATCTACGAGCATGAGGTCGGTTTTGCTTATGACAGCGCCAGCCTATACGCTGAAAGTGGACCAGTGCAATTGGGCAATGGCGACAACATCATGTCGGTCAGGCAAGTGGTCCCAGATGAGCAGACACTTGGTGAGGCCGTGGTTTCATTCAAGACCCGAAATTACCCGACTGGTGACCAGTCCACATTTGGGCCATACACGGCAGCCAACCCGACCGATGTCCGGTTCGCAGCGCGTCAGGTCAATGTGAAGGTGACTGGTAACACTTTGGCTGACTGGCGTATTGGTGTGATGAGGCTTGAGGCCATCCCAGCCGGTAAGCGATGAGCGACCAAGAACATTTGGAAAGGTTGCGCCACCATGTGGAGGCGGCATTAGAATACTCTGGAGGCACACATAATTTTGACGATGTCGCTGAGATGGTCGAGGATCACAGATTACAGCTGTGGCCGGCCAAGGACTCGGTGGTATTGACAGAGATCATTGTCTATCCGCAGCTGAAGAATTTGCATTATTTTCTGGCTGGTGGCGACCTAGATGAACTCTCACGGATGCGACCATTGATCGAATCCTGGGGCAAGTCTGTTGGCTGCACCAGGGTGACTTTGGCAGGCCGAAGGGGCTGGTCAGAGACATTTTTGAAAGACGAAGGGTACAAACCGAAATGGGCTGTACTTGCAAAGGAACTTTAGGGGATAAATATGGCCACAAATACAGAGCAACTACTTTCTTATTTGCAGACTCCTGGTCTGACAGACAAGCAGATTGCAAACGAAGTCAACCGATTAGGTGTTACTGCTGCCCAAGTGTCACAGCTGACTGGTGTGCCAGTCGCAGAAGTGCAGTCTAGGCTTGGCACTGCTGCTAATGTAGTTGGTGGAACAACAGCTGGCACAGTAACTAGTGGTGGTGCAACAACCCCAACATTTGGCACAACCCAAGAGACAGCACTCTATAACTTCTTGCAAACTCCAAATTTAACTGATCAGCAAATTGCTGCTGAAGTTAATCGTCTTGGATTAAAGGCTGATCAAATTTCAAAAATGACTGGTGTGCCAGTCGGTGAGATCAATGCACGTTTGAATCTAATTTCAACGCAAACTGCTGCACAGGCTAAAGCGACTGCGGATGCCCAAGCACTGGCCAATGCACAAAGCTCTTTGGCTGCGGCCAATGCCAGAGCTTTGGCTTTGCAAAATAAAACAACAACGCCAACAAATGCGGCTAATTTCAGCACATTCACAAACTGGCTCAAAGCCACTCCAGGCTTGACTGACCAGCAGATTGCAGCCGAGATGAATCGTCTTGGTATTTCCAACACCCAAGTGGCTGATTTGACTGGTGTGGGGCTGAATGATGTCAACACCCGATTCAATGCGACTGCACCATTTTCAAATGCCACACAAGGCTTTGCGCAGAACTTCAACAATTACCAGTCAATCCCCATTGGCGCCCAATATAACCCTGGCGTGACAGCTGGTGGTGCATCCCCCTACTCTCAGATCATGTCGCAGATGAGACCAGTGGGCAACCCTTATGCTGGTGTGGTCGGTAACTTGAGCATGGGTGGCTATAACCCTGGTCTCTATGACCAGATCGCAGCCACCAATGCTGCCAAAACGGCAGCAGAAACAGCAGCGGCAACGGCAGCGTCAGCACAGCAATTAGATGCAAGCAGCACTGGCGGCATGGCTCAAGGCGGCATGGTCCATGGCGGCCTAATGTTTGGTGCAAACCCTCCTGGTCCAGATGATGGCGCTGTCAATCTTGACATGGGTGAATATGTGATCAAGAAGTCTTCTGTCAACAAGTATGGCCGTGGACTTCTGGACATGATCAATGAAGGCAAAGTGTCTGCCAAGAAAATGAAATCTTTACTCGGATAAGGTGGCAATATGTCAAAAGGTGGAACAACAACCTCAACAAGCTCCATTGATCCACAGATCAAAGAAGCATTCTTGGCCAACTTTCAGCAGGCCCAAGGGGTCGCTGGCGCTTTGCCGACTCAGCAGTTTGCCGGCTACAACCCTTTGTATCAGGCAGGCGAGGAAGCTCTGGTTAACACCGGCCTTGCTGGCCCAGGCATCAGTGGCACAGACTTGGCAGCCCAGATGGCCGCGTATGGCGGTGTCTATCAGCCTGGTCAGATCACAGCGCAGCAGACCAATCTAGGCATGACTGGACCAGGATCAATTGGCAGTTACATGAATCCTTATACAGAGTCTGTGCGTGCCAATGCATTGGGTGATTTAGAGTCTGCAAGACGCGCTGCCATTCAGCAGACTGGTGAACGTGCAACTGCTGCCCGTGCATTTGGTGGATCACGCCAAGGTGTGGCCGAGGCTCTGACTAACCAAGGGTTTGCCAAGCAGGCTGCCACACTTGGGACAACTTTAAACGAGCAGGCATTCAACCAGGCGATGGCCATGCAGCAGGCCGACATTGGCCGCAGATCAGCAGCCGACATTGCCAATCAGCAAGCAGGCTTGCAAGGTGCGCAATTGCGTTTGGGCGGTGCAAGCCAGCTAGGCAATTTGGCTGCACAGCAACAAGCATTGCGTCTTGGTGGCGCTCAAGCAGTTATGGCTGCCGGTGGTGCGCGTCAGGCTTTGGACCAGCAACAAATGGATGCAATCCGAAACATTGGCTTGCAGCGTCTGGGTGTTGTCCAGTCTTCACTGGGTGCGCAACCTGCCAATCTTGGCATGGTGGCCACAACGCCCCAGTATTCAAACCCAGCGTCTGGCGCTTTGGGTGGTGCATTGGCTGGTGGCCAATTGTTTGGACCAGTGGGTGCTGTGGCCGGTGGTGTTCTTGGTCTTTTAGGCGGCAGATAAGGAATACAAAATGGCTGATTTTGATTTTGCAAGTTTAGGCAATTTATTTGGTGGTGGCGCTCTTGGTGGCACACCATCAGGACTTGATGCGCTATTGACAGACGAGCAGCGCAAGCTCTTGGGCCGCAATGCGACACTGTCAGCAGCCGCTGCATTGCTCCAGGCCAGTGGCCGAAGCGCAACGCCCATTAGTTTGGGCCAAGCGCTTGGATCAGCTTTGCAAGCTGGACAAGCCGGATATGAAAAATCCCGTGCCAGCTCTTTCCAAGATTTAATGCTTGGTGCAAAACTTAAAGAAATGCAAGCAGAGACTGCTGGCAATGAGTCTTTTAGAAGGCTTTTAAGTGGCGCTCCATCTCCAGTCGGTGCTACTGGTGCAGCGCAGCCAATGCCAACTGGTCCGGCTGTGCCAACTGCCGAGCAAGAGATGGCAGCGCCAGCACCAGTGCAGGCAGACCCACTTGCATTTCTAAACCCAATTCAGCGCGCTTTAATTTCAAATATGCCGCGTAAAGAAGGTTTGCCAGAAATATTAAAGATTGCATCATCTCAGTCTGAATTTGGCCGACCAGAGCCAGTGGTTATTGATGGCAAAACAGTCATGGTCCAGTACAACAAACTTGGTGAGTCACGCATTGCCAAAGGTGTTGCGCCTTATGAGGCCCAGTCACCTGACATTCGTGCTGTGGAATACATCAGTGGTCAGCCATTGGCTGGAACTGGTCAAGCAGGCATTGAAAATGTTGGGAAGTATCGCCAGCAGATTGCCACCCGTGTGGATGTCAAACCTATCCTTGATATGACTGGCGGCCAAAAAGGTTTTGAAAATGAAATGGCACTTGCTAAAGCATTTAAGCAAGAGCCAATCTACAAAGACTACAACGATATGCAGTCTGCTTTTGGCCAAGTAGTTTCATCTTTGAGCCAAGGCACACCAATTGGTGATGTTGCCGGTGCTACCAAAGTGATGAAATTGCTAGACCCAGGCTCTGTGGTGCGTGAATCTGAGCTTGGCATTGCCATGGCAGCCTCTGGCCGTATGGACCGATTAAACAACTATTTCAATAACATGATGACCGGCCAGAAGCTCACACCCACACAGCGTGAAGACTTCAAGGCTTTATCTAATGAACTGTACGCTGCCGCTGGTGATGCGTATAACAAGAAGCGCCAAGAATTCCAAGGGTTTGGTCAAGCCTATGGATTCAGAAATCTTGATGCAGCTCTTGGCGCTCCAGCGACAATCCCATCAATTATGCGAACAAGACCTGGTGCAGCACCAGGTGGTGGTGGTGCAGTAAGACCATCCCTTGGTAACATCTTTGGAACACCAGGAGGCCGATGATGGATGGCATTAAAGACAAAATCAAAGAAGCTCAAAAGGCTGGCTATGGCGATGATGAGATCATTCAGTTTTTGGCCCAGATGCCAACTGTCGGCACTCAAATCAATGCAGCCTTAGAGAACGAATACAAGCCAAGCGAGATTCTTAAATTCTTGGGTGAGTCTAGGTCAAAAGCATTTGAGGCTGGTGCAAAACTAGGCACAACAACCCGCGCCTTGGCCAGTGCTGCTGGTGGCCCAACATTTGGCTTTTCTGATGAATTGGCCGGTGTTATTGGCGCTCCAATGCTTGCCATGCAAAAAGGCATTCCACTGACCGATGCCTACACAATGGGCCGTGACATATTCCGAGGCGCTGCTGAGTCTTATCAGAAAGAATCACCATACTATGCAGCCGCTGGCCAACTGGTCGCAAGCGCTCCAATGATCATGGCGGGTCTTCCTGGCAAGGTGGTGCAAGAAGTTGGCAAGCGAGTCATGCCTGCAATTGAGGCACTTGCCCCAAGTGTTGCCCCAGCGATTGCCAGAGTCGGTCAATACATTGCTGGCGCTCCAGCTGCCGGTCAAATCATGGGTATGGGTCAACGCGCAGTGCAAGCCGGTGTCTCTGGTGCAGGCTATGGCTTGCTAGGCGGCATTGGTGAGTCAACTGGCCAAAGTGCTGAAGAAATTCTAAGAGACGCTGGCAAGAGTACATTGATTGGCGGCACATTGGGTGCGGTCTCTCAGCCAGTCATGGGTATTGTTGGCGCTGGTGGCCGTCAGGTCATGGCGCGTATGTCACCCACTGCTGCTGGCACTTATGCACAGCAAAAGGTCGCTGAGTCTTTGATTCGTGATGTGCCAGAGGCTTTAGCACCAAGCGCATTGACCATGGCCCAAGCGCGTCTGGCCAAACTTGGCCCAGAGGCTCGCATTGCCGATGTGGGTGGCAAATCCACACGCAATTTGCTCGATGTGCAGGCCACATTGCCTGGCACAACGACTGAGGCTGTGGAACGCGCCATTCGTGAGCGCCAAGCAGGCCGTGCTGGTCGATTGATGACTGCTGCCGATGAAAGTCTTGGCACTCAAGGCGCTCAATTTATGCAAACACTTGATAAATTTAGCGCTCAAAGATTTGCTGAGTCTCGCCCATACTATGCAGCCATTGATCAAGCGGCTTTGAAAGTTGATAACACTTTGGCCGATGCATTGAACAAATCACAGGCGGTCCAAGGGTCTGCTGAATTGCTATTCAGAACAAAGACTGGCCAGACCATTGACTTGGCCAAGCTCAAAGTTGGTGATCCAGTGCCAATGAATGTCTTGGATACTTTGAAACAATCCCTTTACGACACTGCCCAAAGTCTGCGCAGAACTGGCAGCAATGCCCAGGCTAATGCATACGACGATGTGCGCAAGCAATTGGTGGGTGTTCTTGAGGCTCAGTCACCCAAAATTGGCGGCCAGTCTGCATACACCATGGCCATGAAGACATGGGCTGGACCATCACAAATGATGGATGCAGCTGAAGTTGGCCGCAAAGCCATGACTGGCGATGTGCTTGAACTTGGCCAAACCATGAAGGGTTTCACGCCATCAGAGATCGATGCATTCCGCATTGGTGCTTTGCAGGCTTTGCGTCAGAAGACTGGCACAGAGGCTGGCCAGACATCATTACTCAAGATGTGGAAAGAGCCAGCAACGCAAGACCGATTGAAGGAAGTATTTGGCAATGATTACAGAACATTTGCGTCTGCGGTGGCCAAAGAAGCTCGATTGAAAGGTCTGGAGTCTGCTGGCCGTGGATCACAAACTGCTGCACGTTTGGCTGGAACTGCTGACCTTGAAGTCGCGCCATTGGGTCAAGCAGCTGCTGCGGCTGCTGCCGGAAGCCCGACTGGAATGTTGGCAGCTGCATCAAACATTGCAAGCCAGACAAGAACTCCAGAGGCTGTGAGAAATGAGATTGGCAAAATCTTGCTATCGCGTGACCAGCAGCAATTAACAGATTTGGCTGAAGTGATCAGAAGATTGAACGAATCTCGCGCAAGGGCTGCCGGTCTTTCCGGTAGAACTTCTGGCCAGATTGGTTCAATGCTTCCTGGTTATGTTGGCCAATAACTAACCCCCAAAAAACGCGGCCACAAGTGGGTCGCGTTTAACTACCCGTCTTTTCTGCCTGCGTCTGGCCAAGCCAAAGTCTTTGTCATCTGCTGACATTTTCTCTCTGTATTTTTTGATGCGCTCTGAGCCTGGCACTGGCCCAGGCGCTTCAGCATCAATCCCATCACCCCATGACCACAGAGGCCGCCACTGGCCATTGGCGCTCACTCTGGTATATCCACTGATATATACCAGCTCATGGCGGTGCAGATCAAACAGAATCCTTGCTGCACTGCGCCTAGCACAGAAGCACAGCTTGGCCAAGTCAAGGTCAGAGAGATTCCCTTTCTTTTGTAGTGCTGCCTCAATGGCAGGGCCTACACGAGGTTTCAAGCCTCTGGCCATGTGCTGGTCTCCATTCGGGCTTTCAAGCGCTCCAGCATTGTTTTGACAACGAATGCACGGGTTTTGACCTCAGAGGGAATGGCGTGACCATAAACCTCTGGATGAAGTAGGTCATTGACAAGGTCAAGACAAGCCTCAAGGGCCGGTGGTAGTTCATTGTTCACTTAAGATTCTCCAGGCAGTGGCTGCACAGAGAGGCACTTGGCCGTTCCCGATTGCCTTAAATCTGTCCACTCGAGCGGCCACCCCATCAACCACTCTTGGAAAGCCGGATTCATATATCCACCAGTCTTTGTTTCCAATGGTTGCTCTAATTTCGGTTTCCAAGGTTTCATTCTTGGTGGGTTCAATGATGCCTCCAACATTTTCTCCGCCTCCATTTTTGTCAACACTCCCATGTCCACCAGTTTCCGATACTGCATGATCGATCCCTCGCTGGGCATATGACTCGCAGTTGGTGTCGGAAATGTTATTTGCGAAAATCCAGATTCTGTCCCTTTGGTGTGGTGCGCCAACGTCTGCTGCTCCCAGCACTCCCCATTTCGCATCAAACCCCATTGTGGCCAGGTCTCCAAGAACAACTCCAAGTCCCCTAGAAGTGAGATTTGGTGAGTTTTCCACAAATACAAACTTGGGTCGTATTTCGTGAATGATCCGCGCCATGTGTTTCCACATTGAGCTTCTTGCCCCTGTAATTCCCTCCCCCCCCCCCCCCCCCCTGCGGTTGAGATGTCTTGGCATGGAAAGCCGCCAGATACGACATCAACAATGCCTCGCCATGGGTGGCCGTCAAAGGTTTGTACGTCATCCCAA
>Ga0209246_10000123_pt1 | contig 33471 bp, 31 predicted proteins | sample LauGreSpBDMM15SN_2_FD_187560 | JGI IMG/M metagenome (GOLD analysis project Ga0209246, IMG submission 187560) | Freshwater lake microbial communities from Lake Michigan, USA - Sp13.BD.MM15.SN (SPAdes) (version 2) | ecosystem: Environmental > Aquatic > Freshwater > Lake | place: Lake Michigan...
TCCAAGTTTTAGTAATAAATGTTTTTTCAAATGATTCACTTAAAAATTGGCGATTCCATTGTACTTTACAAGACATACAATGAGCATCCATTGTTTGATCATGTAAATACTTTTTAATACAGTCACGGCATGCTTCAAACCCACATTTACAAGTTACTTTTGTACGATTTGTTTTGTTAAAATCTTCGACACATACGTTACAAGCTGACATTATGATAATACACTTTTTATATAATTTTATTTTTTTTCAATTTTTATTTAAAATTCAATATCATCCAAATCAATTTCTTCATTTTGATGTTTATATTCTTGACTTTCTTCTTCTTGACTTTCTTCTTGAGTTTGATATCCTTGACTTTCCTCTTCTTCCATAACTTTTTCTGCTTCTTCCATAACTTTTTCTGCTTGACTTTCTTCTTCTTGACTTTCTTCTTCTTGACTTTTAGTATTTTTTTCAATGTATTCCATTAAAAACTTCTTAGTTTTATTCTTTTCACTTGTACTTCCAAGATACCAAGTAGTTTCTTTAAAATCATCAAAAGTATTTTCATCATTTTTCCAATCGTAGATAGTATAAATGTCTTTACCAACTGTAATTTTCCATTCATATCGATGATCATCGTCCTTTCCACCATTTTTTAAAGGATTTCCAAACAATGAAATTAAATCATCAGTATAACATTCCAAAGTATCAATGTTGAATGTTTCGGATGTATCAATGTCTGGAGTAACAATTACACTACAAACTTCTGATTTTTTTGTTTTTTCAATTGGTTTTTTAGTAGGTTTTTCAATAGGATTATTAAAATTAGAAATAACTTCATTTTCATCATCAATCATTTTTTCATCACTCCAAACTGTGAAATCACTTTCAATAATAAACTTGAAAAAAGATTCCATTTTTTTGCGCTTTGGCTCAACAAAGTTAAAAAGATTAATATCATTTTTAGATGCATTTTTTCCTGTAAAATTATTCTTAACTTGATAATTTTCAAAAAGCCAATTGACAAACTTTGCGACATTTTTAGAAAAACTTTTAGAAAAATCAGAAGTGATTTCGTTTTTTTGAGATTTAATTTCTTTGATTTGAGTAGACATTTTGTACAATTTTTTATTAGATTTCCTTTTTTATTCAATTTTTTTTATTTTTTAAAAATCCTCATGCAAAAAAGCCCAAGAATCTACAATATTAATTGCAAATTCTTGGGCTTTTAAGCTTTTTTTTATTTTTTTACATATAGAAAATCCAATCATTATTTTTAATAAAATCTTTTTCTAAATTATCAAATTCTTTATCAAGATCTTTATTTTCATCAAGTTGATTGTTGCATGGTTTAAAATCGTCTTTTTTTATATTTTCTGGAATAAATTCTAAAGCCTTAGGGTTTAGTTCAGTTTTAATATTTTTTAATTGATTATAATTAAAAGATTTCATAGAGGTCATATAGGTCATAGAGGTCATAAAGGAAGGAATGAAAGAAGAAGACATAATGTGTAGTGTATTTTTTACACTTTTTTCTTTTTTATTCAATTTTTTTTAAATACCATGAACTTCTACGTGTTCAACTTCTACGTGTTCAACTTCTACGTGTTCAACTTCTACGTGTTCAACTTCTACGTGTTCAACTTCCAAAGTGTCAACGTTATTTCTATTTCTGCGTGGAGTAGAAATTACAGATTGAAAGATAAAAAGAAAAGAAATGATAATGTTTTTAATTTGCATATTTGTATTTATATATATAATTACAATCTATATAAATAATTCATTTTTTTTTAAAGTTTTTTAACAGAACGTTTTTTAGTAGATGGTTTTTTAGTAGATGGTTTTTTAGTAGATGGTTTTTTAACAGAACGTTTTTTAGTAGGTTTTTTAACAGAACGTTTTTTAGTAGATGGTTTTTTAGTAGATGGTTTTTTAACAGAACGTTTTTTAGATACAATCTTCTTTTTAGTAGAACGTTTTTTAACTGAACGTTTTTTAACTGAACGTTTTTTAACTGAACGTTTTTTATCTGAACGTTTTTTAGATACAATCTTCTTTTTAGTAGAACGTTTTTTAACAGAACGTTTTTTAGATACAATCTTCTTTTTAGTAGAACGTTTAATTTTTAAAGCAGCACCACCTTGTCCTAATTTATTTTGAAAAGGTAAAAAAGGAGATAATTCACTTATATTTGGTAATGAACGTCTTGTTATTTCATTATCTATTTTTAATTTAGATAATCTTCTAATATTACTATTACTATTAGATAATCTTCTAATATTACTATTACTATTAGAATTAAGATATATACGTTATAAAAACTGATGCTCAAGGATCTTATAAAGTTGGTAAGACGAAAGATACCGTGAATAAACGAATTCGTGGACTACAAACAGGAAACGTAGATAATATTCAAGTACTTTTAGATTTCAAGACGAGCAATCCTGATTTATTAGAAAAGAATGTTCATTATATTTTAGATAGATATCGTTGTAATTCAAACCGTGAATTCTTTGATTGTGACATTAATTATATTAAAACAGTTATAGCGATTTGTGGAAATGTGTTAGACACCTTAAAATCTACCTATCAACACATTTCAAAGGATGAACTATTTGAAAAACTCACGATTAGTGGAGTAAACGTGACTGTCCCGGTGGAAACATTAGAGAATCCACCCCCTTATAACTCTAGAAATGCTGATTTTTACAATTGGTTAGATAAAAATGTTGTAGAAAGTCATAATAGCTTGTTGAAACTAAAGGATGTTTGCGAAGGCTATCTCGATAAAAAAAACGTAAATTCAAGACTATCTCATCGTATTAAACTAGAATTAGAATTGTGGATAAAGTCAAAGTTTGAGAATATAAAATACATTTATACAGATTCAAAATTTAATGGAGAACGTTACCGAGGATGGGTAGGAATTTCCTTAATTTCCAACGTATAAATTATGGCGGTGTTGGCGAGTCTTGTTGCGAGCTTTATTTAACATTACACAAGTGCTTATTTCATTATACAAGTGTTTATTTCATTATATAAGTGTTTATTTTGTACAATTTATACTTTTCTCCAATTTCCTTAATTTCCAAAGTGTAAAAATAAGGAATTCGTTTACAGCCTTACCATAAACATCGAGGCAACTTAAACAGTCCTTTTTTACGTGTTTTTTTTACGTTTTTGTAAAAATTTATTAACGCCTGTTTTATGGTTTGAATTCTGTAAATTTTCTCTTGGTTTTTCTTAACAAAATAAGCTTTTCTCTTTGTAAATTTCTAAAAAAATATTGAGACGATGAAAAAAGTTCTCGTAAAAAACTATTCGAATTCAAAGGATGAATAAGCGTTTTTTAGATTTTCTAGATCTTTACCTATGCTTTTTTTGAAAAAATGTTGAGACGATGTTTATGGTAAGGCGAAAACCGAATTCCTTAATTGTGCACTTTAAAAAATAAGCTTTTTCTTTTGTAAATTTATAAAAAACATTGAGACGATGAAAAACCCACTTTCAAAAACTCTTCAGATTCAAAGGATAAATAAGCTTTTTTTAGATTTCTTAGAGCTTTTTGTACATTTTTTGAAAAAAAATGTTGAGACGATGTTTATGGTAAGACGAAAACTGAATTCCTTAATTGTGCACTTTAAAAATTAAGGAATTTTTTTTACAATTTTCATTTGTGACCATAGAAATTATATTCATAAAAACATAGTGTTTTTGAAACCATCTTTTTGAATTTTCTTGTAATTTCCTTAAGTATTTTTTAACGTTTTTTAAAATTTTGAAAAAAGCTTATTTATGGTCATAAAACTTTGGATTTTTTCTTAATTTTTTTTAAGGAAATTAAGGGTTTTTTTTGACAATTTCAAGAATGCTTATTATGTGTTTTATATATATTTTTTTTGATATTTTCTAAAAAAAAATATAAAAATACAACAAATATAACAATGAATCCACAAAACAAGGTAAGGACCGCTAGGACCGCCAAGGACTCGCCAAGGACTCGCCATAAATGGTCGTGCACCGCCATCACCGCCATAAATGGGAAAAGTCCAGGGAAAAAAATTTTAGAAAAAATTAAAAAAGTTGTAAAAAGTCAAAAATATAAAAAATCTAGAAAAGTGTTGGGATTATGGCGGTCCTGGCGGTGCACGACCATTTATGGCGCGTCTTGGCGAGTCCTTGGCGAGTTCAAAGAGTCAGTCCATATTTGATCGTTTGATGTTGAAAAATGTAATTTTTGTATTATTTTAAGATGTGTCCTCACTGATTTGTAAACCTACCCATCCTCTATAACGTTCGCCATTTAATTTTGAATCTGCGTATTTTTCTTTTAAATTACGGAAATTGATTTTGATATATTTCTCTATTTCTACTTTAATTTTTGTTGACATTTTAGACGGTATTTTTGGTTTACCAGTATATAATTCGCATACGTCTTTTAATTTTAAAATGCTACCTGTTTTTTCTTCAACGTTTTCATCCATCCAACTGTAAAAATCATTATTTTCCTGACGATACTCGTTTGTTTTGACTTGAACTTCTACAGGTTCTTTTACATCTATAAAATAATAATCTAGTAAAATTTTCATAAATGTTTGTCTCCACGATACATCTTCTCTCATTCTCGACGGAAGTGTTCTATCTATTTTATATTCACCTGATTCCTTTGGATCATCTACAAAACGTGAAGGGAAATCTATTACACGAATACGACGCCACAGAGCTGTATCCTCACCCTTGATTTCTGGTAACTCATTACACGCCAAAAATAATTTTGCCTCCATAACAAAACTCATAGCTTCTTGATATAATCCTCTTGCAACAATTTCTTCACTACCAGTTAGTTCTTTTAATAACCCTATATTAATTTTTTCACCATCTTCTGGTTCACTAAGAAAAGCAAAACGTTTATTCATTAATTTAACCTTTTCCGTATTTGCTTCATTTGCATTATTACGTTTACGTGTTAACAATGTGACTTCTACTTTTTCTCCGAAATCACCCATTGTTAATTTCATTAAATTTAACAACTGACTTTTACCATTTGCACCTGTATCACCTATAAACATTAAAAAATACGTATTTGGTATATCACCATTCAAACACTCACTCATTTTTTTTAACACGTAATCCCTAACACCCTTTATAGGTAACACTTGTTCTAAAAATATTCGAACTTCTGGATTTTCAAATGAAGGAAATTCAAACCCAACTGTTAAATTTATATAATCATCTTTTCTTGTATTACGAAATTTGTTTTCCAACAAATCATATACACCATTTGTAAATGGAAGCAAATGCTTTTTACTATTTAATTTCGTAATAAAAAGTTCGTCGTTATTGTAAATTTTTGCACCCTTTATAATATCATCCTGATAACCAGGCTTGTGAAACTTGTTGATTAAACTTTTAATATTTTTATTCAATGTAATCGTTGTTCCATCTGTACTTCTAACATCATAATACGTCTTTATTTTATCAAACATTTTTGACAAATCTATAATACACTTTTTCATTTCAATATTGTCATTGTCACTTCTCCAAATTGAACTATTAAAATAATACCAATTATTCCTTGAATATACAAAATCCTTATTTATAAAAAACAATAACTTTGAAATCATTGTGATTTTATGACCATCCAATACCTGATTTATTATATTCGTAACATCCTTGTTTTTGAAAATACTATCATCCAATTTTATATCACAACTGAAATCTTGTTCGCCATTATTATAAATGTTTATAATATTATTAATAGTTCCATGGTTGACTAATTGATTGTAGTTCATCCAAAAACTATTCAAATGTTTATATCTATCGTCTATTGGTATAATTTGAGTTTTTGGAAATATAGCCTGACATACTTTACATTTTAAACAGTATCCATTATCACTTATCTGATGTTCCACATTACATTCTGGACATTTTCCTTTTAAAACACGTGCTAAATTTTTATTAGCAACACTACCCCTGAAAATCATTTCTTTTCTATCAAATAACACTTCTTTTATATCTTGGTCAAAATTTTCATTGATATAATGTTTACATTCTATAATTGCATGATCTATTAATTCCAACTCTTGTTTATTGACTTTTAAACATTTTTTAATAATTTCATTGATTTCAACAGGATAATTTTCCAATTTGATTTCATTGTATTTATCATGTTTACATTCTGTATTATGACATTTTTGTTTAGCACTACTCGTATCTATTACAACATATTGATTGTTACCTCTATGTTCTTTATCCAAAAATGGACAATATCTTTCTATTAAAGCAATCACTATACAGTTATGATCTTTGTCTATAAATACATCTCGTATTTTATTTGGAAAATGATGGAATTCTTTTTGTATAAATTTCCTCAATTTTGTTTTATCATCGTTGTTTAATTCTTCTGGAACATTTACCACTAGGTCACCTTGCCGAAGGTCACCCATAATTAATTCCGTAACATCATCAGTAAAGGTATCGTTTTCTACCAATTTGTACTTATCTTTAATATAACATACAAATGACTCTACATCCTCAAAATCGTCACTCAGATCACTTTTTTTAAATGGTCTGTTTTCACCGTTTTTATTACTATACAATGTCCTAAACAATCCTTCTCTGTAAACACTAGGATCTACTAAATACCTATTTTGTACATCACGATATTTATCTAAACCAAAAAATTTATACAATGTTTTTAATGTTTGAACATTGTCAAATACAATTTCCTTATCGTCCGTTTTATCAATAAACCTCAAGATAACATGAAAACTACGTTTTATATCTGAATGTGATTCTAAAATAATTTTTTTTATATATAAATTATCAAATTGTATTTTTATTAAATCTTCGACTTTTCCTATACATTCGTCTAATATTTGATTATAATCATCGTAATAATTCATAGTATGTTCACCATCGTTAATGTCAACTGGTTCTTCAAATGGTTCCCCGTCTTCCTCTTTCAATTTTTCTTCTTCCTTGTAAATTTCTTCTTTCTTATAAATTTCTTCTTCCTTATAAATTTCTTCTTCCTTATAAATTTCTTCTTCCTTATAAATTTCTATATCGTAAAAAAAACTGACTGGTTTATTCGCTGGTATAAATTCGTAAAAATCACGTTTGTTACATTTTTTGATAAAGTTCATAAAATAATGATAGTCATCCATTACGAAATATTTTGTAATAGCTCTATTACATATAAGTTTGGTAAAGGTACCTTGCCGTCTAGCGAATTCTTCATTGGAAGAATTAAAGGTACCTTCATTTAAGGTGTCCGAATTTTCATCAAAACATGGTCCTTCTTCTAGTTCACGGTGAAGGTCATTTAAATACGTCAACACCAAATTTTTACTTTTATAATATTGGATTGACATGTTATTTATGTAATAAAATATCTTTTTAAATAAAACCAATCCTCTTGTACGACATTTTAAAATAAGCTTTAAAAAAAAGCTTATTTTTTTGATTTTAAAAAGTATATGTAATACTTTTGAAGGGCTTTGACCCTACTTTTTAAATAAGTTGTTTAGCATTTTGAATTTCTTTATAATTATAATAATAGTATTGTGCTAATACAACAAGATCCAACATAATTGAAAATACACCATTTACAATCCATGGAATATTTTCTACAATGTATTCAGGATTTACTGTAATAACACCTATGTATATCGAGTTGCCAATGATAGTAAAAGTATACATTAAAACTGATAAATTACCAGTAGATTTATTTGAATAATTCATCCAGATTTGTGGTAAACGTCCACCTGTATAAAATACCATTGTAATCCATCCTAAAATAGCTCCTATATCATCCTGGCTAGATTTTACATGTATATTTAATAAAACGCATATAGTAGTATTAATGGCTAAAAACCCAAATGCGATTAAACATTTCATTTTAAAATAAATTGACGACTTTTCTTTAGTGTAATATAGTATATATATTGTCATCAAGACACCGACATAATAATGATACCAACCGATTATAATAATTGATGATGGCATATATAAAAGAAGAGTACCCATCAAACTCAAGATATCAGCTTGAGTCCATAATAAAATAGTCCATAGTGAAATACCTTCAGAAGAACCTGCTTTAAAAATAGCAAAAAATTGAGGTAAATATAATATACTGTAAAATACAAGCGATATAATACTTAGAATATAAGATATTTCTTGATTGTCCATTTAATTATTATTGTTTATGGATTTTTTCAATTTTTTATATACATATATAAGAATAGAGGCCACACTACAGTTTATGTTAAGAATAAAGAAATACTGTAAAATAAATAGAAACTATATGATTCAATTTTTGAAAAATTTTGAATATGATGATTCTGATGACTTTGATATATATAATAAAATAAACAGTTTAAAATATTCTATTTGTTATTTTTATTTACATTTATCAAAGTACATTAATACCACTATTATAAAAAATTTTACTATAAAAACGACTTTTTTAAATGTACCGCAAAATATAACTTATCAAATTGTCAAAGATTCATTTACAGAAACATGGTTTTTTACTTGTGATAAATTAGTTGTTTTACATATTCATAAAAATGATATAGATGATTTTTATAATACATGGAAGACATCTTGTTTTTATAAATTTGTAATTTATAAAGATTTAGAAGAATATTATGTAGTATTTTGTATATCACATACAAGTGATCAAATACGCAACTATTTAAATTTTTTAGTTGATAATAATCACGACCCAAGATATTTAATCTTTTCTTGTTTTTTATTAAATAATAATAAAACAAAAATCTCCATTGATCTAGAATTTGTGAATTATATTAAAAATATGATTTTAAACGAATCAACACCAGTTGGTTTTGTAGTTTTAAACAATAACTGTAAGGTTTATAATACAAAACCAAAACGTATGGAGTTTTATACAACTTTGGGATATGGTGAGACTAATTTTGATCTTGATCATCTAGTTAAAATTTCATTAAAATTAATTAAAGAATCTGGAAATTTACCAGTAAATTATTTTATCTAAAGAATTCTTCCAAGGAAGAATCAATTTGTAATTGTACCTTGCCTTTTATCAAAGTCTATTTAAAAATTTAAAAATATACAAATATAAATAAATGAAAGTATTAGTTACAGGTGGCTCAGGACTTGTAGGTAGTTCAATTAAAGAATTGGTCAATTTACAAGGTACCTTGCCTTTTATCGACGTCTTTGGATTTATTTTTTTGAATAGTAACGATTGCGATTTTAGAAATGAACAACAAGTTGATGATTTGTTTAATTTAAATAAACCTGAAATAGTAATTCATTTGGCAGCAAAAGTAGCTGGATTATATGGTAATATTAGTAATAATTATACTATGTTAGTTGATAATATTAAAATTAATACAAATGTTTTAGAAGCATGTAGAAAATATAAAATTAAACGATTGATTAATATATTATCAAGTTGTGTTTTTCCTGCAGCTTGTAGATTGCCATTAACAAGTGACCAAATTGATTTAGGACCTCCTCATAATTCTAATGAAGGGTATAGTTTTAGCAAAAGGATTCTCAGTACTGGTTCTAAACTTCTTTCAAAATCTTTAGAAACTGAAGTAGTAAACTTGATTCCAACAAATTTAGCAGGTAAATATGATAATTTTAATTTAAGTGATGGACATGTATTACCAGCTTTAATACACAAATGTTTTATTTCTAAAAAAAATAACAACCCTTTGATTATTAAGGGATTAGGAGAAAGTTATAGACAGTTTGTGTTTTCAACAGACTTTGCAAAAATTATTTTACATTTTGTCAATTGTACATTATCTCAGCAATTTAATCAGCTTATTGTTGGACCACCAGTTGAAGATGAAATTACTATTAAAGAATTGGTAAATAAAATTGTTAAAGAATTTGATTTTAATGGACCTGTTGTTTATGATTCAAGTTTTCCAGAAGGTCAATTTAAAAAGACAGTGTCAAGTGATGAACTTTTAGCATATATTCCGAATTTTAAATTTACACCATTGGATGTTTATTTAAAAGAAACAATTAAATATTTTATAGAAAATTATGAAACAGTTAGAAAATAAAGTTACTTTTTTATTTAGTTTCCATAAATATAATGTAGAATAGCTTTAGGTATATGTTTATTACGGATTAAATGTTTTATTGAAATTTTATCTTTGTATTTTATTATAAATTCAGATGTTAATTTTTGATATAAGCAAATTGATTGAAAATTAAATATAAATTCATCATTTGTAAATGATTCTGTTAATGTATTTAATAATTCTGAAGACAATGTTTGATATCTGAAAATACATCCTAAATCTAAATACAATATATATTTTTTTATAAATTCGTCAGATAATTGCGTATATCTTGAAATGTTATTCCAAGAAATAAAATCAAAATGATTAATAAATTTTTCTAGTATTTTTTCATTAATGCTATGTTTTGTAAATTCTGGCCATATGATTTTACTGTGATATTTATTTATAAATTCAAAACTGACACATGATTTATTACCACACAACGGATGCCATTGAATATATTCTTCGTATTTTACAATAAAATCAAAATTTACAGTTTGTTTTGACCAAATTGTGAACCAATCAGCATTATTTAATACGTACAATCCATTAGTATTTTCGGAATCAATAAACAAGCATAGTATATCTATTGGTAAATCTTGATTATTTAGTAAATTTTTACAAGAGATTTTATCAATTAATTTATAAATTAAATTATGTGAAAATTCTTGATAAGAAGATATTATTTGTAAATCTTGAGTATCGTTAATCCATTCTATAACACTTTCTGGTATTTTATATCCTGTTGTGTCATTTTGTAAAATAATATTACTCCAATCTACATAATATTTATAATTAAAATATGTTTCTTTTGTTAATGGTATCAACAAATTACCACTATCTATAAGATTATCCACAAAAAACCACTTGTTGTCTAATATTATTTTACAAATTAATTTGTTAGTACAAGTTAATTTTGATAAAGCACGTAAATCTATATATTTTAATATTTGTATCAAAATTTCTATAGGTAATTCTTCAATTATAGGTAATTCTTCAATTATAGAATTCATCATAAATTACAATAAATATAATAAATATAATAAATATAATAAATATAAACTTTTGCCGTCTTATGAATTCCAATGTTTTATATATTGGTATAGCGCAATGTTATAAAAACCATAACACATTTCATCGTATAAATCTTCAACTATTGGTGTAGTCAATTTGTCATTGTTTTTGGCAATTTTGTATATTTTATTATTTGAATCTGGTACTTTATAAATATCACTTAATAACATTTCAGAATATTGACATAACTTTTTTACAGAATGTGTTGTCCAAATATGTCTTGTATTGACAAGGGGTTCCAGGCTTCGTACCAATAAAACTGATGCGTTTAATTTCATACTATAAATATACCCATCGCTATTACAAATTGTTTTACATTTTTTCAACAAATTTATTGGATCTAGTGTAATGTTACACATTCCATTTAAAATAATAACATCAAAGGTATCATAATTATCCATACCTGTATACATATCTAATGATAATTTATAACATTTATGCTCTGAAAAATAACTAGGATTAAACTTTTCCGATATAGATATTGTCTTTACATTTCCACTAAAACGACTTTTTATTAAATCTAAAAGAACTGTATCTGAACCATTAATACTAACTACATTAATTTTACTTTTAGATTCAATTAGATCTTCTATTTCTTTAAATAAATATTGAAGGAAAATACTATTACAACTTTCTTTTACATTTTTATTATTATTGATGTTGCTGTTGCTCGTAGGTTCGTCACATTTTGCTTTTTCAAGGTACCTTGCCGAACTAATGGGTTCGCCATTGGTAAGGTACCTTGCCGAACTAATGGGTTCGCCATTGGTAAGGTACCTTGCCGAACTAATGGGTTCGCCATTGGTAAGGTACCTAGAAATATGAAAACAATTAAAACAAATACAATAGTCTTGTAGTATGTTGAATAAATTAACCTGGCGACATATTATACATGTCATATGAATAATCAGATTAAAAATATTTTATAAAACGACCGACATTTGAATTGTACGAATCATATGGTAAATTAAATTAATTTAAAAACAATTCATTATTATTTAAATAATAATGAAACAAAAAATTGCATGTGTTTATTTAATTGAAAATTTAACGAATGGTAAAAAATATATTGGTCAAACAGTTAATTTTGAAAGTAGAAAGAGATGTCATAAATGTAATCACATTAAAAAGAATTATTACATATATTTAGCTATGAGAAAATACGGATATGAAAATTTTGAATATACAATTTTAATGAAAGATCAGACTATAAATTATGATAAATTAGATTTTTGGGAATGTTATTTTATAGAATTATTTGGTACATTGAATAGGAACAAGGGTTATAATAATGATAGTGGTGGAAATTTAAATAGAGTTTGTAGCGAAGAAAAAAAAAAGAAAATTAGTGAAGCAACGAAAGGTAAAAAAGTATCAGATGAAACTAGATTAAAAATGAGTGTATCACAAAGAAGGAAGATTGGTCCATTAAGTAATTCATATGGGTTGATTCGTTCAAATGAAACTAAAGAAAAATGTGGAATGGGTTCTGGTCAATTGTTTAGAGAAATTTTAAAAGGTGGTAAATTATCTTATGCTACAAATTTTGGAAGTAAAAGTACTACTGTACTTATTGAAAAGTACCCTATATTTTCAAAACCTCTTATAATTATGAAAAGATTATGTATAGAAAATGATATTAATTATGAACCTATATTGATCAAAGAAATGTTAAATTTCGTTCAAAATTTTGATTTAAAAACAATTATCATTATATATTAATAATGGAATTATCAGAAGAAAATAAAAAAGTAGCACTCGTAACGGGGATTACAGGAATGGACGGAAGTTTTTTAGCAGAATTATTATTAGAAAAAGGGTATATTGTTCACGGTATTATAAGAAGATCCGCTACATTTAATACACAAAATATTGATCATATTTTTGATAAACTTCATTTACATCATGGTGATATTACAGATAGTATGAATGTTTTTAACATTATATCAAAAGTTAAACCATCTGAAATATACAACCTTGCCGCGATGTCACATGTGAAAGTGAGTCATGATATTGAGAATTACACGTTTCAAACAAATACCTTAGGTGTTCTCAATATATTACAAAGTGTTAAAAATTTAGGAATGGAAAAAACCTGTAAAATATATCAGGCGTCAACTTCTGAGATTTTTGGTAATATTACAGATGGTAGTTTTAAATTAAATGAAGATTCACCACAAAATCCGTGTTCAGTGTATGCGATATCAAAATATGCTGCCCAACAATTATGTAATATGTATCGTGATGCGTATGGAATGTTTGTTGTAAATAGTTTACTTTTCAATCATGAAAGTCCACGTAGAGGTGGAACTTTTGTAACAAAAAAAATTACTGATTATGTTGCAAAATATTATAAAAATAATTTAATTAAACCTTTAGAATTAGGTAATTTAAATGCTAAACGTGATTGGTCTCATGCAAAAGATATGTGTTATGGGATATTCTTAATGTTACAGCAAGAAAAACCAAAGAATTATGTTTTATCTAATGATACAACTCATTCTGTTCGTGAATTTGTTGAATTAGCATTTAAAGAAATTGGAGTTGAAATTGTATGGAAAGGTGATGGTGTAGATGAAGTAGGTGTTAAAAAGGGAACGGAAAATGATTTAGAACCACAAATAATTATAAAAGTTAATTCTAAATATTATCGTGATATTGACATTGAATGTTTAATAGGTGATTCTTCAAGAGCAAGAAATGAATTAAAATGGTGTCCAAAATACAGTTTTGAAGATTTAGTAAAAGAAATGGTTCAATCGAGTTTAATTTAAAAATAAATTATTATTTACAAAAAATTATTTTGTTGGTGTAATATATAAAAAGAACAATATATGTACTATAAACGCTACATGTATAAACCCTTGAATAACAACAACAACCACTGGAATAACAACAACCACTGGAATAACAACAACCACTGGAATAATAATGACCTCTGGAATGACAACCATCACTGGAGTAACAACCACCACTGGAATGACAACCATCACCATAACGACTACAATCACTATAATGACTATCATCACAATTGGAATTATTATAACGATTATGATTGGTACAGTTATAGAGTTAATAGGGGCAGACTTCGGTAAATAAAATCAAAAAAATAAGCTTTACTTTTTAAAGCTTATTTTTATTATATATATTGTATATTGTACCTTGGCTTTTATCGAAGACTTCGGTAAAGGTACCTTGGCTTTTATCGAAGACTTCGGTAAAGGTACTTAATGATTAATAATATCGGGTTCTTCCATTCTAAATTGTTGATCGTTAAGGTCATCCATTGGTAATGTATCGTCTGTAAAATCACTACTATTTGTGTTTGTGTCTGTGTCGTGTGTGTCTGTGACTTTGACGTCTTCTTTTAAATTTGAACGATTATAAATATAATAATTATAAACAGGAACTGCTAATGACCCGCTTACAATAACAGCTGAAAGTTGAGCCAAGGTTTGAATAAATGTATTGATGAAAAGCTCTGAATAATTTTGACAAGACATTTTATTAATTAGGTTTTATTATTTATAGTTTTATTACTTTTAAATTAAATTAATTACGATTTTTTAAAACATTTGTTAAATATATATAAGATGTCATATTGTTCACCGAATGTTAATGTAACTGGTATTGGTAATCATTATACATGTTTTGACCACGATGAATTAAAAGAAATTGCGTTAGCTTTAAATATTTACATTCAGAAAAATAAATTATGTTTGTTAGAATCTTCGAATAAATTAAAAAGTAAAACTTGTTCTACAAAAATTATAAATATTAGTAAAAAAACAAAAAAACAATTGTGGTATTCTATTTACAACAGACTCGAAAAAATTTGTCCATATGAATATTGTTGGGTAGACTTGGAATTTATAAATAATATAAAAGATCCTTATCTTAGAGACAAGATTCGCGATTTTACGTTTAAACCAAAGATAAAAGATGCAAACTCTTGGTTGTGGACAGAAGACATTAATCGTGTCTTGCAACAATATCAAGAAATAGATAAATCTTTTAAATTTTTAGGAGCTTTACCTTCTGATTTTTATAAATTAACAAAAGTGAATTATAAAGATATTTGTAATTACAATAAATATTCTATAGTATTTAATTTAGATAATCATAATCAATCAGGTAGCCACTGGGTTGCTTTTTTAATTGATAATAAAAATAAAACTATTGAATATTACGATTCTGTGGGTAACTTGCCAAACAAAAACATAAACGCATTTATCAAACGCGTACAAAATTATTTACATAAAAACTGTAAAACCACATATGAAATTTTATACAATAAGACTAAACATCAATACGAAAATAACGAATGTGGAATGTTTGCTATTCATTTTATTATTAAAAGATTACTAGGAGAATCGTTTCACAAGATATCAAAAATGGTAATAAAAGATAAAGATATGAATCGTTTTAGAAAAATTGTTTTTAGACCAAAAGCAAAGTTACTTTAGTTACTTTTAAAAAAAGTAACATCAAAAGGGGGAAAGTAGGGCCAAAGCCCTTTCAAAAAGATAACAAAAAGCAAAAAAAGGATTAGTTACTTTTAAAAAAAGTAACTAAAGTAACGTTTACTTTAACACTCTATATATTTGGTATAAACTCTTGAAAATAAACCTGTTTGTCCAGGAATTTCGTATCTATAATGTAAATGTCTTTTTAATCTTTTTTTACCTATACCAAGAAATAATGGAACGTTATATTCAACTGGGCATTCGATTTTTACAATTGTATTTCCAATAATATCTGATTGAACTACGCCACTATTTGAATAATCATTGTACACTCTCCAATCTAGTTCGCCTGTAGCATCACCGATGCTGCTTGCAGATTTAGCTGCCCAATATAAAATTCGCGTATTAGGAGGAAGATTTGATATTTTAATTTCTTTTAAATTAGGTGATGATCGATTATCTTTAATAATTGGTATTACACTTTTACCTAAAAATGGTAAATAATAATCTCTGTCGAATGCAAAATACAATGCACATATACCAATCATAAATGCTACTAAACGATACCTAGAATCACCGTAATTTATTTTTAATCCTGAAGCTTGCACAAAGTAAAACAAGCCTCCTAAAACTAATATTGAACGCGCTATTATATTCATAAACATTTTGTGCGTTTTATGTTTTATATAAACATTTTAATTTTTATATAAAAAAATATTCGAAAAATTAAATTCAAATGTATTTTGTATTAACTACGTGGGTAATTCATTGAATACCAAAAATTAATACCTGTATATTCAAATATAATATGAAATAAAAATCCAGAAATAAAAATAAGTTTAATTATATCCATATCAATTTTTCCAGGAGTTTTTACAATAAAATTTTCAAGTAGTTTAGTCAGAGCGAGTAAACATATACCAACAATAAAAGCTTCTGTAATAACAGTAATGACGGGTTTATATATAAACATCAAGTAGAGCTTAAATTAAAGACAAGAAAAAAAAAATCCTAATTGTTATTATTATTGTTATTGTTATTGTTATTGTTATTGTTGTGCATTTCTAATTTTATTTCACCTATTCTTTTAATATATTTCATCTGTATTTTATCATTTAGTTCATTTATCTTTTTTGACCCGGATTGTTCAAAAATATTTGGGAAAAACGCATGACAAAAAAAGTATAATGACGCACAGATACTACTTTTAAAATAACCTAATGAATCGCAAAAATGTTCCCAATATGTTTGATTAGCAAATACTAAATGCCTGAAACGCGAACCTTGACCCGTGTCTTTTTGAATTTTCATAAAATTCTCTATAATGTCTTGATCTGTAGACGCCTTATTTTCTAAATTTATTTCCATTTAATTTATAAGTATTTGTTTTTTTAAATAAATTTATTTCCATTTAATTTATAAGTATTTTGTTTTTTTAAATAAATTTTTTAAATGGGTAAGTATTTGTTTTTTTTAAATTTAGATGTGATTGAAATATTTTTTAATTGAATTTAAAATATTATATATATAAATTGATTCGATATTGTATTCAAGATTATCTTCTAAATCTGATACTAAATTTGAAAAATATTGATTATCTAATGTAAATTCTAATAATTTACATTGTTCTAGTAGATAATCAATTTCGTTTTTGTCATATATAAAGTTTAAGGGTTTATTGTCGTCTTTGCTCATATCAATTGTGCTATTTACATTATTTATAACTTTTAAAATTGATTTTACTAGATCTTTCATAAATAAAGAATGTTTGTGTTTTAAATATGTTTTAAGTAATACAAATTCAACTTTTTTATAAGAAAGATTCTTTTTACAAGAGTCCTTTTATCTTACCATCATCTATACAATTGTTATAAATGTCTTGTTCTATAGTATCCTTTATAATAAACCTATGAATATCTATTGGTCTAGTTTGACCTAATCTATCAGCTCTTCCTATGGCTTGACATTCTACATTTTTTCTATATTCTTGATTTCCGTATATTGGCTCTAAAAATATAATTTTATTTGCTACGGTTAAATTGATACCACTAGCTGAATTTTTTGATGATAGTAAAATCAAATTTGTATCAGGATCTTTGTAAAATAGATTAATCGCCCGTTTACGTTGATATACACTACCATTACAATAAACTAGTTTTATATTTTGGTTGGTTAAAATATTACCAACTTTATGTAATAATTCATCCCATTGAGAAAACAAAATCACCTTGTTATTATTATCATACAGTATTTGTTTTAAAAAATGTATAATATTTCCTATTTTTGTAGATTTTACTGTTTGTATAATACTTGATAATTCGTTACCTTCTGCATTAGATGGTGTAGGTTCATTTTCTTTTAATAAATAAACTTCTTTATTGGATATTAATGTATTACACGATGGGCATTTTATAATAGTTGATGTTGATTCTTTTGACTTGTGTGTTTGATATAAACAATCCCAACAAAATTTATGTCCGCATTTTGTTATAGCTATATCCTGAATACACGTAGTTTCCAAACAAATTGGACATGCTTCGGAAGTTTGCAAATTTTCTAATCGAGTTTTTAAATAATTATATGTTCTAGATATACTTTCATAATTTTTCTTGGATGTAGTTAATTTTCTTTTTAATAAATTTATCTTTAACTTTACAGATTCCTCATAAGATTCTTCAATTTCATTTTCGTAAGATTTTATATCTAATTCTATATTTTTTATACGTATTTCTTCTGTTTCAATTTGACTTTTGTTATAATTTAATAAACAATTGTGTATTTCGTCAAACGTTTTGCAATTTTTAATCATTTCGCGCGTATCTTCATTTAATTCTGGATGACAACACAATTTTATTAAAAAATTTATATAATTTCCTTTGGCACCAGATACATACCCATCGTAAATAGTTCTTTCTTGTGAAGTAAATTCCAACAAGTTTGTAAATTCGTTTATAATGTTTTTATCATATTCTATATTATCTTTTGTATTTCTACGGAATAGAAATTTACACTTGTTTATTATGTTACCATCGTCAAATCCCATGTTGATCAAGTTATTTGTTGACATGTTTGTTAAATTATAATTAAACAAGTTATTTGTACCTTGCCTTTTACCGAAGTCTTCGGTAAATGTATAATCAGTATTGTATGACATTAGCTTAAGAAAACTAGATGATTTATCTACAAATGGAGTTCCTGTGATATTCCACTTGTATTTACTAGATAAATTACATTTTTCCAATAAGGTTGAAGATATTTCGTGAGCTTCATCGTATACAATTCTATTCCAATAAAACAGACTAAAACAATTAAAAATTTTTGTATCTAATAATCTACTATTGTCTTTTTTATCATATGAATTTAAATACATTGATAATAAATTAGTACTTGATTTTTCAATGTTTTTTAAATATCTCTTGTTTGTTAAAAATTCATACGATATAATTACTATATCTGAAAATAATAAATCAGCTAGTGTTAAATTTGAATATTGATCATACGTCACTACCAGCAAAACTCTATGATTATTTTGAAATTTATCATAGTATTCTTGAACCCATTGGTCACATAATTGATTTTTACAAATTATTAATGATGCGTTTGTTTTTATACCCCCTACACTTTGATCTTTGGTATAAAAAATATATTTACGAAAATCAAAATCTTCTAAATTTTGTGGGAGTAATTGTCTTTTATCCATAAATGGTGTTTTAATGTGTTGTTTACAATAATGAAAATTCATATGTTTTGGGTTTGTACAACACTTACCCTTACCCTTACCCCTTTTATAAAAATAATTACAAGCGTCTCCAAACTTTACAAACTTGTCATTTTGCAATTGTAATTCTCGGTCATTTTGTAAAATATAATACAATGTAACAATTGTTTTACCTAAACCAACCTCTGATATAATATTTCCACCATAGTATTTAAATATTCTTTGTGTTTTTTCATCTATTGTTTTACAAGATGATACAGAACGCGAAATCGCGTTATTACATAAATAATAATCATCCAATACCTTGCCGTCTAACGACATTGTCGATATAGGTACCTTGTATTCTTGACTATAATCGTATTCTATTATATTGCACCCATTATCTACATTGTTTTCAATAGATTTCATCCATATTATATCTTGCTTTTGATAATTATATAAATGTAAGCTCCGCTCCGGTTTTAACAATGACGAAAAAGTAGGGTCAAAGCCCTCATTAATATTAAACTGTTCTTTATAATCAAAATTTTGAATATTAGATAAAATATCATCGTTTTGTTTTACAAGATCAGTCCATTTTTGAGCTATTAATAATTGTATTAATAAATAAGAAGATCTTGATATAGAAAGAGAATTGTTGAATTCGTATTTACATAGTTCAATGATTTTATCTTTTATATAATATGATATAAAATACCTATCTTTTAACTTTTCCACTTTGACAAACAAAATTTCCTTTCTACTGTGTCTATTTATAAAATAATTTGTTCTTTCTATAAATTTTATAGGTTCATCCTTCATAGATTCTATAGATAATTCATTTAAATATGGATAAATATAATGACTCCCGTAATAATAATTAAAACTAAGTTTTTTTTCAACATACTCTGTTTTAGGTATGTTATAAATATTCAAAAATACATTGTTTCTATTTTGTTCTGGTATATCATCAGAATCTATTATTAACAATTTTCTACTATCACCATAAATTAATCTAATATTTTCATCAGGTATTGGTTTATGTAAAGTTATAGGATTACTCGTAATTTTTGTAAATCCTACAAAATAAGATATATTGCTAGGTATCATATTATATATGTAATATATCAATTTTTTAAATTAAACAATAAATTCAAATTTGATCTTTTAATACATTTTCTCTTACAATTTAATCTTGGGTAAAAAGTATTGTTTCATTATTAAATAAACTACTAATACTGCAAATGCTTTTACAACATTTAATAATAGTGGGTTAGAAAGATAAGATGGAGATATAAGAGTGATATAACCATCAAATTCTGTTCTAGTAATTACAAAAAACAATAACAATAATAATAAATTATCTTCGGTAATTTGAGATTTTATAAATGTTAAAAAGTTTGGATTTTCATATTCTTCATCTTCGTTTTCATCTGCAAAACGTACCTTTTTTTTAATATTCATACGAATATTAGATGGCGATTGTTCATTTTGATTAATACTAATATTTGACAATTCATTTAAAACTTCATTTGGTAGCCGTCTAGTGGCATCGTCAGTAAAGGCACCTTGCATTTGTTGTTGCATTTGAGGAACTTGCTGCTGTTGTATTTGTTGTATAGGTGGTTCATTAATAGATGGACCAGGCAAATCAGAAATTCTAGTAGACATTGACATTTTTTTTTATACTATAAACATAAAAAAAAATTGGCGGGCCGCGCGCGCGATTAACTTAAAACCCTGCGTTAAAATATATTGCAGTTTTTTCATCGAAATCATCTGGTTTAACAGTGAATGGCTCGAAAAACTTTTGTTTTAATAATTCTAAAGGTGTAGGTAATTGGAAAACATCATTTGCTCCATTTATTAATCTACCTTCTAGCAAATATTTATTATCATCACTGTTTTTATTTGATGTAGATTTTGTTTCAGTTTCACTATGTGTAAAACTATCTAAACTTGACGCTACGCTTGAACTTGACGCTACAACGCTTGAACTTGACGCTACGCTTGAATTTGAACTTGAAGATGCTGTAGAATCCGTATCATCTGGTATAAGTTCTCTAGGATATAACTCGATAATCCAATCAAATAATTCCTGAGAAATATACAAATCCAATAATGATGTCAAAAAATAATGAACATCGTATACTTCATTGTAATTAAATGGTACGTTTAATTCACTATCTGAAAGATTTTCCATTTCATCATCCGTAATAATTGTTTTATGTAATTTTCTGTCATATTCATATGGTCCCAGTATAAATTTATTAGGATATGCATCTGGTATTTTATCAGAATAAACCATGGAAAATTCAAAATCCCATAAACGAGGAATAATTCCTGTATTTTTTAAATAATATGTTTTTTGATCTATTTGGTATACTAAATATCCACCTGGTTTGATAGATGTATCTATCAATATGTTACCATAATGAAAATCATTATGCATCATTTTATAATATTTTTGTATAATAGCAATCGTGTAAATTAATTGAAATACAATATTTTTCCACTGGTCATCTTCTATTTCTTTGTCATTTTCATATGTATTGTAAATCCAATTATCTAAACTACCACCGTCCACATATTCTGATATTAACATATTTGAATGTGTTCTTATACTACCATCAACTTCTAAACGTTTTAAATTTAACATTTTTAAAGATTTACTTTTATTAGAAACTTTTTGTGTACCCAAGTAATAAACTAAATGGGGAGAAATATTTTTATTCACTATATTATCCGTTAAATATTTCAATACTATACTTTCTAAATTACACGGATGTTCTAATTTATCATATTTCGTTTCAATTGGTACTACTTTTAAACCAAATTTTATCCCTCTTGTTATTTTATTATAACTTCTTTTATATCCTTTAAACGGATAACCCTTGATTTCCGATGTATTTTTTACCTTTACCAATTGTGACAATTCATCTAGTCCAAAACGTTCTCTAGTTTCATCAAATAGAATTCTACTTTTTTTAATTTCATGGCGAATAGTTTGTAGGTATTTAATTCTCTTATTAAATGAATGATATATCTTTGTAGAATCTGATGAATTTATATCTATTTCAGACATCTTTTTAAATGTATAAATTATATTACATTAATTTTTTATTTTAGTTTTAGACGTTTAACGCAAAAATTGAAAATATTTTGACGTCGGTTGATTTACAACTTTATATTAACTACCATATTATAATTATTATGAGTAAAATTTTACAGATCAAAATTTTTAATGATGTATTAGATCAATTTATGGATTATCTAGAAAACAATTTTTATTTTTTTAGATCAGATTTAGTTTTATGTAAAAGCACTATAGAATTTGTAAGACATAGTAATCCAAGATTAGTTGTAGAACAATTTATGAATTATGTATCACCGTATAAATCATACATTTCTAACTGTGATGAAGAATTTTTTTTACATACAAAAGTTGATACTATTATACACTCAGATAATTTAGGTTTTGTTTCTAAAGTAAGAAACATATGGGTTTCAAATGATATCACTGATAATCAAAAAGCACATGTATGGTTGTATTTCCAAAAATTATTAAGAGCAGGCGAAAAAATTTAAACAATATATTTAGATATTAATTGATATTAATATCTAATTATCAAAAGTCTTCTTCTTCAAAACCTGCTTCTTGAATAGTAAAAAAATCATCATTGTATTCAATCCATGTCAAAACCATTTGTAAATCAAATTCTAAACAAACACCTTCATCTCCCAATTCAAGACAATTTATACATAAACTACCATTCCCATAATAAATACAGTTTAAACAATATCCTAATTCAACCGAACAAGCAGAACAGATACCATCTTCACTGTCAAAACAATTCTTGCAAAAAGATTTCGTAGATAAAAGACACATATTACAATCTTATATAAAGGTCAAATTTAATTCAATTTTTAAATGGCTCGGTCGTGTTATTAAATTATTTTACACATATGTATTAAATGGAAGAAACTAAACCACAAGAACAATTATCAGAACAACCAGAACTGCAAGAACAATTACAAGAACAACCAGAACAATTACCAGAACAATTACCAGAACAACCAGAACAATTACCAGAACAACCAGAACTACAAGAACCGCTAGAACAAACAGAACCACAAGAACCACAAGAACAAACAGAACAAACGCAAAGTTCTTCTCTTCATCTTATGGTAGAGGCAGAGTTAAGAGAAAACTTGAAAAAATTTTTTAATGAAATTGATTTAGCTTTTGATTATGTTCCAAAATCAGATGTTGAAAAATTAAATGCATTTTTAAAAAGATTACATAATGAGAATGTAACTAAATTTACTAGTACAATTTTAGAAAAATTAAAACAATATGAAGAAAAAATTTCATATATAGTAATGTCTAAAACAAAACTAAAGTCTAGTCATTTCTCATTTTTAAATGAAGTTGTATTATTTAATGATATATTAGATTTTAGTGTTTTTGCAAATGAAAATAAGAATACAAAACGTACAATTGTAAATTATTTATATAACATGTACATGTCAAGTTTTGTTTTACAAAGTGCATTTGCAGATATGTCTAATATTGAAGATTTTACAAAACACATTAATCAATTTGTTTCTAATTTAAAAGTTCAAAGTGAAAATCAAAGTGAAATTGTACATGAAATTGTACCTAGTCGAACTGATGGGTTCGCCATCGGTAAGGTACCTAGTCGAACTGATGGGTTCGCCATCGGTAAGGTACCTAAAAATAGTTTTGATTTAGGTAATATCTTAAGTAGTATTACTGGTACCTTTACCGAAGGTAATGGGATGCAATCTGGTGGTTTGGGTGATTTGGGTGGTGTTTTACAATCATTAATGGGTAATAAAGAAATTATGAATTTAGCATCTGATTTGAGTAAAGATATTCAAAGTCAAAATTTGGATCCAATGGCTTTGTTAAGTTCGATGATGTCTGGTAAACCAAATAGCGCGATTGATAATTTGGTAAGTAATATTACAGGAAAAATAGAAAAAAAAATCAACAATGGTGACATTGACAAGGATTTATTGCAAACCCAAGCACAATCTATTTTAAAAAATCTTGGTCAACCCCAAAACCCTTAGTTACTTTAGTTACTTTAGTTACTTTAGTTACTTTTAAAAAAAGTAACATCAAAAAGAAAAAGTAGGGTCAAAGCCCTTTCAAAAAGAAAAAGTAGGGCCAAAGCCCTTTCAAAAAGTTTAAAGTAGGACCAAAACCCTTCAAAAGTAAAGGTTTAAAGTAGGACCAAACCCCTTCAAAAACAAGGGTTTTTTGGTTAACCTTTTTTTAAAAGGTTTATTATATAATTTATTAAAAATTTTTTTTAACATGTAATATAAATGAACAAAAATATAAAATCAGATCCGTTTTGGTATAATGATATTGGTATATTGATACATCCAGATAGATTGATCGAATTTTTTCCAATAAATGATTATACATTAGAAGAAAAATTTAATGCCTTGGCAAGATTATCATTGTATATTTCAATTGTTCTATTTTATTATAATGCAGATTATGGTTATATTTCTATATTTTTAGCAACTCTTTTAATTACATATTTTGTTTGGGTAAATAGACCTTTGGAAAAAGAATATGTAGAAACAAAAGAAACAAAAACAAGCGAACCAAATATTGAAAAGTTGGAAAATGAAGCTACATTAGGTTGTACAAAACCAACTCTTGACAATCCTTTTATGAATGTTACAATGAAAGATTTTCTTAACATTGATGAAAATACTGGAAATGTGGTCGATAGACCACCGGCATGTGATACAACTGATCCTGAAGTTAAAAAGGAAATCGATGGTAATTTTAACAATAATTTATTTAGAGATGTAAACGATATTTTTGGAAAAATGAATTCACAAAGACAATTTTACACTATGCCATCTACTACTATTCCAAACGCTCAGGGTGATTTTGCAAAATGGCTGTATCTTAATCCTAAAACATGTAAAGAAGATCAAGATTATTGTGTAGCATATGAAGATCTTCGTGCTAAAAGACCTGTTTTTTATGACCCTACTCAAAATCCAGTCGAAACTAAAAAATAATATTACAAATAAATTATTAAAAATAATAATTTATTAAATTTAACTACATTTACCGAAGACTTTGATAAAAGGCAAGGTACGCATTTACAATTACATTTACTCATTTACATTATACATATGCATTTAAATTGTACAATTTTTCCCAATTATGAAAAATTTGTCTTCTTGTTTCAATTGATTCTTGTAATTTAGCATCATAGTTGTTTAAAAATTCTTTATTAGTGCAAAGTTTTATAGCGTTTTCTAAATGATTACATTGTTTATCTAATAAAATTGTATTGACATATTTAATATTTTCAATGAATAATTTAGGAATTTCCTTAAATAAAGTAAACGAAACGAATTTGGTTTTAGTTTTAGTTATTTCTTTTGCTAATTCTGATAATTCATTTAGAATACTATTACGATTATCATCTGATAAATCAAAATATTTGCAAATTATATATTTTTCTGAATTTGTAGGTCTACTTGTTTTTGGTTTGTAAACATAAACTTCCTTATAACATCGAAATAATAAGTAAAGTAAATGGACACTTGTCTCTGTTAAAATATCAAATACTTTTAAAATAAAATGACCATTTTCCTTTTGAACACTAATAGCAGCAAAAATTTCACTTAGGATCAAATTATAATGTAATTGTTCTTTGTGATTAAAATCAGTTCCTTCATCGAAACCACCATCTGCTGTAACTAAATAAAATTGTTTTTCAGCTGTATTTTTAATGTGATTAATATTTTCTAAATTGTTAATATCACCAGTATTATCCTTTCCGTAACTAACACATAGATATTTATTTATGATATTTTTATTATAACTAGGCAAATTATAATTTCTATACTGTGGTAAATCTTTATTTAATGAAATTGTCCAAATTTTATAATTCGTTTTATGTTTACATCGTTTTGTCACTACAGTTGTAAATCCTTGATCATCAACTTCTGGTTTGCGTTTTTTAACTGTAACAGATGGAAGTCTGTCGATTTGTAAATAAATATTAGTACCCTGTATAAATCCACCAGGTGCCTCTGCACAATGTAAAATCAATTGAGTCTCATCATAATCTTCAAAAATTTCAAATTCGTTTATAATTTCCCAATATTTATAAAAAGCACGATTAATAATAGGATCTTTTACCTGAAAATCATATACGTTAATATACCATCTTACATTTTTCCAACTATCACCATCAATATTGTCAATCTTATTTCTACAAATATTTAATTTATCATTGTAACCATAACATTGTTTTGTCACTTGCGGATTATCACTAGCTTCTAAGGTAACATTAAATTGTATCTCGTCATTTTTTTCGTCGCTTTTATTGTCGCTATCTTTTTTGTCGCTACCTAATCTGAATAACATATATTATATATATATGCAAATTTTAAATCATTTTTTTTTAAAACTCTGATTTTTGATATTACTTTTTCTAAAGTAATATATATAAAGCTATGGTGTTGTTAAAAGAAAATAGTATATTTGTATCTATTGCTAGTTATAGAGATGATGTATGTACTGATACCCTGGATTCATTATTCAAAATGGCAGAAAATCCAAATAGAATTTTCGTTGGTATTTGTCAACAGAATAATTCTACAGAAGATACAGATTGTCTTTCGGCTATTATAAACACGCCTTTAGAAAATAATGTTCGAATAATAAGAATACCGCATTATGAAGCAAAAGGACCTACTTATGCTAGATATTTATGTAGTACACTTTGGAATGGTGAACAATATTTTTTACAAATTGATAGTCATACGAAATTTGTAAAGGGTTGGGATACTATTTGTATTAATATGATTCAATCTATAAAAAAAAATAAATTATCACTAAAACCTGTTATTAGTTATTATCCGCGCGAATCTAAAAATTATGAAAAATATACAGAAGAGCACAAATATAATGTTCCAAGAATGTGTAAATCATTTTTTAATGAAAGGGGTATGATTTCATTTTTAGCATCACGTGAAATAAATACGAATAATAAAGTATATCAAACACCACATCTAGCTGGAGGTATGTTTTTTTGCGAATCTAATTTTCTTAACGAATTACCGTTTGATCCTGATTTACCATACTTATTTGTAGGTGAGGAAATTTTACATAGTATTCGTTTTTTTACAAACGGATGGGATATTTTTACACCATCTGAAAATATAATATTTCACGAATATACAAGAAAAGATAAACCAAAAATATGGACGGATAATCCATATTATTCTGATATGACAGCCTTTAATAAAGTGAAACATTATCTTGGTTTAGATAAAAATGACGATAGTCCAGGTATTCAAACTAATAAATACATAAATTTAGACACGTCACTGGCAATTTATGGTTTAGGTAAAGTTAGAACCATTCAAGAATTTTATGATTTTGCAGGAATAGATATCGCAGGTAAACGTGTTGTTAAAAATTTTTGTAATACTGATAATATAGCCAGTAATGAAGATATAATTGGAAGTAATAAAATAAAAGAAACTCAAACCCCTTCTGATTTTAAATATCAGTCTTATATTTACTATTTATTAAGTTTTTGTATATTAATTCTAATATTAATCATTCTAAAAGTATTTCGTGTTTTTAAGCGTTAATTAAGTTTTCAATTCTATCTTGCAACTCTTCCTTTTTTCCTGAAGATTTAATATTCAATCTTTGTAATAAATCTTTTAGAACTTTAATAGTAATTTTACCACCATTATTTTTTAATAATGTATATTCTTCCTTGATTTCTTCTTCTTTTGAGGGCTTTGACCCTACTTTTTCTAAAAGTAATTCTTCTTCTTTCGGCCCTACTTTTTCCTCATCAACTTTTTCTTCATCAACTTTTTCTAAAAGTAATTCTTCTTCTTTTTCTTCTTTCAATTTTTCTAAAAGTAATTCTTCCTTGATTTCTTCGGCGGGCTTAATGTTATCTTGCCGTCTACCGACTTCAAACAAGATTTGATTGTGATACATTATGATGTACCAATTATTATATTCTAAGCATTCTTCTATGTCGTCTGTTTTTTTTTCAACAATGTGTTTATGATATGTAAAATAAACATTTGAAATTCCCTTTTGATATTCTGTTATATCCAAAAGATCATCTATAAAAACTGGTTTGTATTGAATATTTTTTGTTGTAAACATATCTTTGATATCACTAAATGATGTTTCTAAGCTATTAAGATTTTTGTTTGTAATTGTATTCTTGTAATATTTGTATTCTATACAATTAAGACAATCGATGATATCGTACAAGCATCCGATTTTATAAATACTAAAATTATTTTGATGTAAATCAATTGTATTAAAATCGAATTTTGAATGTTTAGTTTTAATAATGTTTTGTGTTGGTAATTTAATAATATCTACCTTGCGTTTTTTAAAAACGCAATATCTATTTAGAAATGAAATATTCTTTTCACAATCACTTAAACCAAACGACTTATCGTAACTATCCTGGAATAATTGAGTTTCAATACAATCAAAACCGGCTACTTCCATTGATTGTAACAAATTGTTGTAATTTATAATCCATTCATCTGATCCTTCTCCTAATATATTGTCTCCATTTAGTGTAATTTTCAATCGATTTCCAAAAATTTTAGTATTATCTTGTAAGGTGTCGTTAGACGGTAAGGTACCTTCCCTTTCTAAAAAATATATAACTTCGCCATTTTGTTCATAGCTACAAGTACGCTTAGATTCTTCAAATAACTCATTGATACGAGTATCATCTAAAAATGTAATAATAAAATAACCATCGGTATGTAATGATGTATCTAAAATTTTCATAATATTATCAAAATGATTTTTGCATTCAAAGAAATAATGAAATCCAAATTGACAACAAATAACATCAAAGTTAGATGGATTATTTTTATAAATAATATCACAACTATCATCTTTTGTTAAATCTAAATTATAAAAGTTGTAATTTAATGAAGCTCGCTCTTGTTTTGACAATCCATTAATTCTACGTTTACATTCTGTAATATTACGCTCTGATATGTCATAACCATGTACGTTTTTAATATTATTAAAAGTCCATTTGTGCATATCACCTCCTTTTCCAGAGCATAATTCTAATAACCAGTTTGTATTTTTACAATATTTGTTATAAAGTTGCTCTTTAATTTTGTTATGAAAACGTCTCATTTTTTCAAAATGTACATCTGATTTATCTTTTTGTTTTGAACTGTAAAATTGGCATAGGAAATCTTTGTCTATTGGATTGTGAATATTGTTCCAAATATTACAAGCTACTTTTGAATAATTTCCATGTTTTTTAGGATTATTAGTCTTATCCCATCTTGTTCTTAATGGAACGAATTTTTTATCATTTGAATTCCATACAAATTCTATAACTGTATTATTTATATAATATGTATTCGTAGTTTCATCAATTAAATTATCTGGAAATGTAGTTTGATAAGTAACTACATTTTGTTCATTAGTACCAGATAATTTTTCTATATCAAACAAAACTATTTGAGTTGTTTGACGTTTATCTGGTAAGGTACCTTTACTAACATAAGGAGTATTAGACGGTAAGGTAATATTGTCGTTAGACGGTAAGGTACCTTGAACGTAAAGTTGCCATTTGCCAATATTATTATCTGAACCGATTTTTACTGCAAAAAAATCAATTGTATTTAATTCTGCTGGTTTCCATTTTAACAAACTAGACCATTTTTTTGTTTTAGGATATGGTTCGTTTACAGGTGTAAAAATCAAACCATCATTTTTACATGTCATTTCATTTACCGAATCAAGAATTTTTTTAGATGCACTAAATACATTTCCGAAATAATAATCTTTACAAATTACACTATAAAATTGCGTTTTGCTAAATGACTTTACCAAATTTTGCAATATTTCTAAACGTCGTTTTAACAAATAATCATTATTTCCACGTAAATCAGTATTGTTAAAATAAAAAATATCAAATGCCAAAAAATAGATTTGGTTGTCAACTCTTACCATTTCTCCATCTAAAATGGATATTCCGCCATTTTGTTTATCGCATTTTATATCTGTTTTGAAAATTTTGTTAAGATTATTGTCCATAAAATATACATCTCCCATTTGATTTACAAATAAGAATACTCTATCACCATCTGCTTTGTCTGTTACAGAATATTCATATTTATATAGATTTGAAATTTTATCTTTGCAAAGAGATTCTGGTTGTGCACCTACAAAATATACAGTGTTTGTACAAGATTTGTATTCATTGATAATTGCACGACGTTCTGCGTTTGGTGTTATATAAAAATTATTTTGACGAATTTGTGAAATTAATGTTATATAATTAATTATGTCATCTATATCATCTTTTGTAATTTCCAATTCTACTTCGTGTTTTTGAATATAAGTTTTATCTGGCATTTCTTGATTTACTATTGTTAAATCTAGATGACCGAATGGTAAATCGTAACTAATTCTATGCTTGTATCTTACAGTTTCATAATTATCTAAATTTACATTTATATTTACATTTTGTGTTTTTTCATAAGCTACAGAATAACGAAAATCATAATCATAAACATCATATTTTTTTATAGTATTTTTTAACATAATGGTTTCAGAATTATCTGATAAATCAACAATGACTTTAATATTACCTCTATATTTATTATTTACTTCATTTTTATAAACTGTTTCTTTTGTATCTTTTACAGTTTTCTCAAAACTTGCATCAAATACATTTTTTAAAGAATAGAAAAAAGGAATATCTACATTAGATTCAAAAGCTGTTTTGTTTGTTTGTTTGCTTTGATAAAATTTACCAAATCTAATTTCAAATTCATTATTTTTTGCAAGTGCATCCTGCAAAAAATTTATGAGAACTGATTGGTTGGACTCTCCTAAATTAAAAAACTGCATAGTCATCTTAATATATTTTATTAGAAATGCAAATAATTTTCAATTTTTTAATTTTGATTTTGGTGGCTGTGTGGCGTTTTATAAATAAGTATACCAATCTGGCGAAAAACATGAACATAATGGATTACAACAGTAATAAGTATCATCACTGAATAAATCACAATCGTAATAAAAACAACCAGGATTATTACACTTTGTTTTAATTTTTGGTACCTCTGATTCAATCGGAATACCAGTCGATATATGAGAACTTGGATGCAAATATAAATTTACATTTGTTATATAAGAACACCCTGATGTTCCATTAGACTTTTGAACCCTACGTTTACGTATAGTTTTATCTGCTACTGCTGTTGCACCTGTTGTACAATTCATTTTTTATATATATTATAGCAAAATAAAAAAAATACACATAATGTTTAAAATAAACTTTACTTAAAATAAGCTTATTTCCTCTTTTTCATCTTTTACTTTTTTAAAAGTAACTAAAGTAACTAAAGTAACTAAACAGCCATAGGAGCCAAAATTTTTTTGTGTGGAAAATATCCGACTATATCAAAATCTGAAATTGACATTTCGTGAAATTGTTTATATTTTACATCATCTTTTATAATTAATTTAGGTGCAGATCTTGGACTTCTTTGTAATTGTTCCTTAATTTGACTAATATGATTTTTATAAATATGTACATCACCTCCCATATAAATTAATTTATCTGGTTTCATATCACAACGAATTGCTAAAATATAAGTTAAAACAGCATAACTTAAAATATTAAAAGGATTTCCTAAAAATAAATCATTTGATCTCATATTAAATAAGCAACTCAAAAATTTTTCATTATTTTCTTCCCTAACATAAAATTGACATGAGAAATGGCAAGGGTTCAGTGCAGTTTTATCAAAATCTGGTGGATTCCAATATGACATTAGAATTCTTCTACTAAACGGATCTGATTTAAGTAAAGATTCTATATAAGATAATTGATCAAAACCTCCTATTTTATTACGATCAAGACACGATGTATCTGCAAATGCTTGACTATAATTTGCTCCAAAAAATCGCCATTGCCATCCGTATCCTTTTCCTAAAATACCAACTTCATAATGGTTCAATTTACATGAATCTAAAAATTCCCTAGATGTATTTCCATCCCAAATTTTTACACCACGACGTTGTAAAATTTTTGTGTCAGTGTCTCCACGCATAAACCAAAGTAATTCTTCTATACAACTTTTCCATGGAACTCTTTTAGTAGTTAACAATGGCACCGTTTCAGATATATCAAATTCCATTTTATGCCCAAAACTACTAATCGTACCTACACCAGTACGATCTGGTCTAGATTTACCATTTTCTAAAATTGTTTTTGCCAAGTCTAAATACTGTTTTTCAGAAGAATTTTCATTTGTACAGTTTGTGTACTGTAAAAAACGATAATGCAAATTATAACCTTTATCGTATTGTTTTTCAGATATACTAATTAATTTGTAAGACTGGTCCAAAGGTGTCATAAAACAATCAGGTTCTAAATTTGGTTCAGGTTTATAATCATAAACTTCTGTCAAATAAACACGTGATGGTTTCAACTTGTATTTTTCTACATGCTTTTGTTGTAAAAATAAATCGTAAATTTCCGAACCACCAATTACATATACATTTAAATTCTCCATATTGTAAAATTTTACAAATTGCTCAAATGTTAAAAAATACACACTTTTATTTAATTTGTTAAAAGGTGATTTTGGTAAAGGTGAAACTCGTAACAATTCTGGATCGTTTGTCAAGATTAAATTTAATCTGTTTTTTAAAGGACGTCTTTCTCTTGAAATAGAAAACCAAGTTTTTCTACCCATTAAAACTACATTCTCGTTAGACGGCAAGGTACCAGAATTGCTAGAACCATTTGTCATAGTAACTGTTTTAAAAAATTCTATATCTTTTTGTAACTTGAAAAGTAATCCATTATTCCTTCCAATTGCTAATTTATTTTTATAATTAGTCACACATGCAATAATATTAATAGGCATATCTAAACCTTTTTTAATTGTGATTTGATATTAAATTATTCATTTTTTTTACTCTTTTGATTTTTTTGAAAGGGCTTTGGCCCTACTTTTTCTAAAAGTAACTTGCGATTTTTTTGATGTTACTTTTTCTAAAAGTAACTTGCGATTTTTTTGATGTTACTTTTTCTAAAAGTAACTTGCGATTTTTTTGAT
>Ga0209246_10000125_pt1 | contig 33409 bp, 60 predicted proteins | sample LauGreSpBDMM15SN_2_FD_187560 | JGI IMG/M metagenome (GOLD analysis project Ga0209246, IMG submission 187560) | Freshwater lake microbial communities from Lake Michigan, USA - Sp13.BD.MM15.SN (SPAdes) (version 2) | ecosystem: Environmental > Aquatic > Freshwater > Lake | place: Lake Michigan...
AACGTAGATCTACTGGTGAAAGAGCTGGAATGGGATTCATAATTTACTTCATCTTATTTATGTTAATCACAATGTTATCTTGGATAGGTTTATTCTTTGTGACTCCAGTCAAAGACAGTCCATATATGAATATCTTAGTTACAGGTGGAATTGGATGGTTTTTCTCTATTGTAATTGGTGGAATTGAAGGATATAAAGTTCTTAAAGATTGGAACTATAGACGTAAGATAAAATACAATGAAGATGGTTATAGAATTTGGGATGAGCCTAAAGAGAAACAACCTTCTATTATTGCAGAATTTGTAAAGGCAAAATATAATAAATATTGTCCTAAAATTGATTGGAATTATAACAAATAAAACTATGAGCACTACAGATGCATTAGGAAATCCAATCATTATTGGCCAACAATATGGGTATTCACAACAAAGTAATGGACATGTTACAATAATTGTAGGAATCGTTGAAAAAATAAACGAACTAAAAGTAACCTTAACAAATGTACAAGAACGTAGAGGACTTTGGGGACAAATAACTGAATCATTTAAACAGGAAACAAGAAGACGCTCAGTCAATGGATGTCATTTATTTAAAATATAAATTATGAGTACTGAAACTAAAAGTTTAGCACAAAGATTAAAGGAACATTTGGAAAGTCCAGAAGGTCAAAAGTCAATGGAGGAATATTTCCATAAATTATATGAAAAGGACAGAATCCAAATAGAAAGAGCCAATAAGTTATTACAGTGGTATGGTGTTTGTGATGATTCAACATTTGATTATTTGATGATTGATATTTTTGTTAAACAAGAAAGATCTGATCAACAACACTATGATACGTATACTGATAGACCTTTACACATTATGAATTTAATGTGGGAATTGGCATCTTTGAATGGTACTGAAATCGAGCCAATCGATGATTTTACTGAGAACTTTCCATCAGCAGTTTATGACTATTATGGTTATCAATTTGCAATTACACATGGACAAGGATCTGTGTTAAGTGTTTATCGTCAAAATGAATTAAGATATAGAAGCTAATGAAAAGATTTAACGAATGGTCCGACAGAATGGACGAGAAATTAAAGAATATTGACTGGAAAGAAATATTGTATTTTCTTTGGCCAGTTTCAATGTTATTTAAAAGAAAACCTAAAAATGAAACTGGCAAGGCATTTAGATATGATGTCAAATTAGGTAATCCTATACAGATTAGAAGTACTAAAAACATGTCTAATATGGAAATGTTGTATGGTAATGATTTTTCTACTAGTGGATCTGGTAATGCATCTACCAGTGGTAACTTTGCAATGGATATGTATAAAGCTGGAATTGCAAGAGAAATCTGTGATGAAATTATGAAAGGTGATCTGATTGATTGGGCAACTGAAGATACTCAACATGGAACCCAGATCACAGGTCGTATAATTGTTAACAAGTTTTAAAAATAAAGCTACAAAAGCTTTCCCAAGTTAAAACTTTTGTGTATATTTACATATAATTAAAAACAACTTAAAGATGATAACATTAGACTTAGTTAATCCAGAAAAATCAGACATTAAATACAAAATTAGTCAATTTCCAGATGGTCAACAAACAGTAGACCTTATTGATTGGAATGACTTAATTATATACGAAGATGCTGTAAAAATCAGTTCACGTTTAAATAGTTTTAAGGACTTAGAATTAATTATTTGTGCAACATCAGCAATCAGAAATATCAAACCAAATCGAGAAATCGCACTTTATGTTCCATATTTCATGGGAGCTCGTTCAGATCGTAAATTTGTTGATGGAGGTGTTAACTATTTGAAACAAGTTATTTGTCCAATCATTAACTCTTTAAACTTCATAACGGTAATTACATTGGATCCACATTCAGATGTTTTAGAAGCATGTTTAAATAACTACGAGAAAACAGATAATCATACAGTAGTTAAATATGCACTTACAGATATTGATAACAAGAGAGATGCTCAAGAAAGAATTTGTTTAGTAAGCCCAGATGCTGGTGCGTATAAGAAAATCTTTGATGTTGCTAAGAAGTTTCAAATTCAAAATATTGTTACGGCAAATAAAGTTAGAGATATGAGAACTGGTAACATTCTTAAAACAGAAGTACCAAACTTACCAGGATCTGTTGGGGACCCTAACTCAGTTAATGATGATATGAAATATGTAATCATCGATGATATTTGTGATGGTGGTAGAACTTTTATTGAATTAGCTAAAGCTATTAAAGGAAGCAGACCAAGTGCTAAAATTTATTTAGTAGTTACTCATGGAATATTCAGCGCTGGTTTTGCAGAGCTAAACAAATATTTCGAACGTATTTACACAACAAATTCTCATAGAGATATTGCTGATAATGAATATGATGTAAAAACAAACACAACTGCATTTAAAGTAATATAATGTATACAATTGATTCTTTATTCACACAGCACGGTTACGTTATAGAAATAGAAGTAGACCGCACAAGTGCTCCAAAGTTTGCATTTGACATATATAAATATGAACACTTTGGAAATTACGAAAAGATCGAAGTAAGAGATTGGTATTTATACCGAACGTGGCAAGAAGCATTTGATGCAGCCATTGAAGAACTAACAAATTTAAATTTAATATAAGATGGCTAAAAAAGAAAAAGCAGTAGAAAAGGAAATACAAGAAGTTATTGTATTAGTCCATGATCCAATCTTGGGTTCAAGATATGAATTAAGAGAAGTTGAAGTAGAAGAATCTGAAAACGAGGAAACAGAGTAATGGAATCTATTTACAATAGAGAATATCGAATGTATGGATTGGTGCCTTATAATTTAAGCCCAATCCAACAAGGTATCCAATTTGGGCATGCTGTAGTTGAATATGGACTTGACTTTTTTGCAACTTCAGAATATCAAGAATGGGCACGAAGAGATAAAACTTTTATTATCTTAAACGGTGGTACAACTAATGATAATAACATGAGATTAGGTACACTTCAACAGAACTATTTTGAATTAACTGATCGGGGTATTCAAGTTGGAGAATTTCATGAGCCAGATTTGGGAGACCAAATGACAGCCGTAGTTTTCTTAGTTGATGATAGAGTTTTTGATAAAATTAATTGGCCAGATTATAATGGACCCTATTATATTGATGGAACATCACCAATTGAAAAAGATTACTATGAATGGAAGATGAAATTTGCAGAAACTGAAAAGGAAGCAGAAAACATCATATTCTTAAGAGAATTTTTAAAACGATTTAGACTAGCATAATGGGACATTTAAATGAATTTATAAAATCAAAGATAGAGGTTAATACTGAAAATTACCAAGAAATTATTGGTGATCTAATCAAATTAGCCAAAGAAGGTACATTTGATGTTATTACACATGGTTGTAATTGTATGAGTACGATGGGAGCTGGAATAGCACCTCAAATGGCAAAAGCATTTGGTGTTGATGAATATCCTCTTGAATCATTTACTCGTAAAGGTGATATTAATAAGTTAGGACAAATTGAATGGTTCCTTGAAAGAGATGGTGCAATACCATTTGTTGTAAATTCATATACTCAATATAATTATGGTGCAAATCATAAAGATGGTGTTGTCAAGCCAATTGATTATGAGGCTCTTACCATGTGTATGCGCAAGATTAATCACACATTCAAAGGTAAACATATTGGCTTACCAAAGATTGGTGCAGGATTAGCAGGTGGAGATTGGAACAGAATTAAGACCATTATTCAAACAGAATTAAAAGACATGAAAGTGTCAGTAGTAATTTATAAACCTTAAGAAATGAAAAGATTAGTAGGATTATTAGCACCGGCATATTTAGGATTTGCTCTATCTGCATTTGCCAATGTTAGTTGGTATCAATGGCAATTTTATGCAACTATAATTCCATTTTATATTTTAGTAAAGTTAACAGATTTTAATAAAAACGAAGAATAATGAGAATAACAGACAAACATGTATTTTTCTGGAATGGAATTTACTCTCAATGGCATAAAGCGCCAATGACAATCGACAAGAATGAATATAATTCATGTGAACAATACATGATGCATCAAAAAGCCTTATTATTTGGTGATGAAGAGATTGCAGATCTAATTATGCAAGAAAAGAATCCTAAAGAACAAAAGAAATTCGGTAGAATGATTAAAGGTTTTGATAAGGCTTTATGGGATAAGAATTGTTTGGCAATTGTCTATGAAGGAAATCTAGCAAAGTTTTCACAAAATCCTGAATTAAGATATGAAATGTTAAATACAGGAAATCGTATCTTTGTTGAAGCATCTCCATTAGATAATATCTGGGGAATTGGTCTTGATGAAAATGCCGAAGGAATTGATGACCCATCATATTGGTTAGGTTTAAATCTTCTAGGACAAGCATTAAACCTAGTTAAAAATCAATTAAGATAATGAGACAATCTGGTAAAACTACAAGATTAGTAGATGCAGCAGTTCAATATTTATTTGAGCACGGTTCGATTAGAATATTAACAAACTCTGAAATATACAATCCAAATTTCATGAGAGGTTTTAAGGTACCAGAAGTTGATATGTTTTTGAAATTTATCGACCCAGATACTAGATCAGACAATAGCGCACAACGTTATTTTATTGATACGTTAAATAGAAGGCTTGCAACTGAACATGGCGGAAGCACCGAAAGAATTAGTAACACAGAATTTAGAGTAGTAAAACAATGAGTCAAACAGAATTTCACACAGGTAGATTATATCCAATGAATTTTGGAAAAGATCTAGAAGGTTGGTGCCGAAGAGTAGCAACTGCTAATAAAATTGAATTAGGAGAGGATTGGCAAGAAGACTTTAGAGATGCGTTTGATGAGTATGCAAACAAAAGAGGTCACGCTAAAGAAGAGTACTTTATACAAGGCGAAAACTTGTACCGAGTTATTGACCATGTTCAAAATGAAGATGAAGATTACTTTATGAAATTAAGCAGAAATGCAGATGGAAGTATTTCATTTATTGGTCAATTTTATAATGGTGGAACTTGTTTCTCTGAAATGCTAGAAGAGGCATTAGATGATTTAAAACCAAGTTATCAAGATCAGATTAAAACCGTGATTAATGAAATTGTTGAAGAGCATGGAATTAAACAACCTATAACAGTTCCTGCTGCAGGTTTGATGATTATGAAATATGTTGGAGTAGAAAGGGCTAAAGAATTATTTGAAGGTGCTCAGAAAGAAACGTCAGCCGATGTATTTAAAAGTTCTGCATATGCTGCAACACTAGACACTATTATAAATTTAAAATAGGTGAAACAAAATAAAAGTATTTAATATAATACACATAACCAGCATCCAACTAACGGCGGTTGCACAATAACATATAATATGAAAAATGACGCACTAGGCGACAGAATGAAAGAGTTCTATGAAGATAGAACCAGAATTAAACTTCCACGAAGAACATTCACAATTATCCGTATCGACGGAAAAGCCTTTCACACTTACACTAGAGGTTTACAGAGACCATTTGACCAAGGACTTATTGAAGATATGAATGCAACTACTGCATATCTTTGTAAGAATATCCAAGGTGCTAAATTTGGTTATGTTCAATCAGACGAAATCAGTCTTGTTCTAACAGACTTTGATGACTTAGGAACACATGCTTGGTTTGATAACAACCTACAGAAAATGGCATCAGTTGCTGCTTCTATGGCAACTGCAGAATTCAATAGACTTAGAATGATGAGGTTAATGAGAAATAGTCAAATATTTCTAGAACCTGAGCATATTAAAGCTATGAGAATGGCAGAATTTGATGCTAGAGTATTCCAGATCCCATTTATCGACGAGGTAGAAAACTATTTTATTTGGAGACAACAAGATGCTGTAAGAAACTCAATCTCTTCAGTTGCTCAAAGTCTTTATAGTACTAGAGAACTACACGGTAAAAAAACAGATGACATGCAAGAGTTGATTTTCCAAAAAGGAATCAACTGGAATGATTACGATTTCCGCATGAAACGAGGCGCTGTTATTACAAAAGTAGAAGTTCCTGTTATTCCTAGAAATGTGGAATATGTTAATGATGGTAAAACTTATGCAATTGATCCAAATCAAATCGTAAAAAGAAACAGATGGCAAGTTGTAGAAACACCAACATTCACACAAGATCGAGAATTTATTAAAGGAATACTAAACACTAAAAAGAAAGAAAATGAATTGGTTTAAAAGATTATTTGGAATTAAAGAAGTAGAAGTTAAAACGGTAAAACCTACAATAACTGAAATGTTGGCAGAAAGAAAAGAAACCTATAATCCAATTAGAGGTACTTCTAAGACTAATGTTATTGATGGTCAAGAAATTGTAAGACAAAGACGTGAAAGAATTAAGAATGAACTTGCAAGAGAAACTAACAATAGAATTCAAAGAGAACAAGATGAATCTAATTTCTTAACTTCAATGGCAGTTGCCGCAGCTACAGATTCTACAGTAATTGGAGCATTAGTAGGTGGAGATGTATTTGGAGCTATGATCGGAGATTCGTTAAATGATAATGACTCAAAAGAGGGTACAGGATTTAAAGATGGATTCGGTGGCGGAGATTTCTCTGGCGGTGGATCAGGAGGTTCATGGGAAGATAATAGTTCATCAAACGATTCTAGTTCTTATGACTCAGGAAGTTCTTACGATTCTGGAAGTTCTTACGACTCAAGCGATTCTAGTTCTTACGACTCAGGAAGTTCATCAAGTTCAAACGATTAATTAAAAATTATGATAATTAGAGAAAATATAGATGCAGATTACATTGCTGCATATAAATCAAAAGATACTAATGCTAAAGCAGCATTAAGTAGTATTAAAGCTGCAATTACGATTGCAGAAAAAAACAACGGAACTTGGATTGCCACAAATGATGAGATTATTAAAATCATCAATAAAGGGATCAAACAAAGAGAAGAGTCCATTAAAATGTATGATGTGGCTAACCGTCCTGAATTGTCTAAAAAAGAGTCAGATGAGATTGCAATCTTAAGAAGATACATGCCAGCTCAAATGACACCTCAAGAAATTGTAGATGCACTTACTGAAATTATGCAAGGATTTGCTGGAGTGATTACAAATCCACAAGCACTTCAAGGTAAAACTATTGGTGAATTTAATAAAAGATACCAAGGTCGTGCAGAAATCGGAATGGTTAAGAGTGTTTTGGCAAATCTTGTAGATTGTTAATAAATCATGAAAGTTATATTCCTTGATTTTGATGGAGTACTTAATGTAATACCACAAGGACATGATGCTTATGGCGGAATATTTCATCCTGAATTTGTAGAAAATCTTAAACGTATAATAGAAGAAACTGGTGCTAAATTAATCATCAGTTCTTCTTGGCGTCATATGGGACTTGAAAGATTACATATGATGTGGAAACATCGAGGTTATCCTGGTGAAATTATTGGAGTTACGCCAGATTTATATCGACACATAGATTTTGAAGGTGAAAGGACAATGGTTCGGGGAGACGAAATACAATCAATTCTTGACAGGCAACCAGAGATAACTAATTATGTCATATTAGACGATGATGACGATATGTTAACATCTCAACGAGGAAATTTCGTAAAGACATCATGTAACATTAATCATCCAGATTGTATAGATATTGGGTATGGATTAACTAAAGAATGCACAAATAGAGCAATAAGAATATTAAACAGATAAATGTTCGTAACTTTTTAAAATAAATTTTTTAGTGTCAACTTTTATTAGTATATTTACTCTATAATTAAAAACAAACAAGATATGACAGAATTAGAAACATGGCAACTAGTCAATCAAGCTGAAACTCAGGCACAATTGGCAGATGTAATTACAAAACTAACAGATTCAGAAGGAATGATTCAAGGTCGCGTAAGAAAACACGATGCTATTAAAATGATAGTTGGACTAAGCTATTTTATGACAGATGATTTACCAGCTAACGTTCTTACAAGAGAATTCGGAATCAGACAACAAGCAATATATTTAAAAACAATTTCAAAATACTAATATTATGAATCCATTATTTCTAACCGACGGTTACAAAACAGGACACCACCAACAATATCCAAAGGGAACTACGTTGGTTTATTCAAACTTCACACCAAGAAGTAACAAATATGCACCAAAAGGTTGCGACCAATTAGTTTCATTTGGACAACAAATGGTAATTAAACAAATCCATGAAGCATTTGACAAAGATTTCTTTTCAAAGCCGAAAGATGAAGTTTGTGGAGAAATGAAACGTGAATTATCAATGTACTTAAACACTGACTATGATGTTAGTCACTTTGAAGCCCTACACGATTTAGGTTATTTACCTATTGTGGTTAAATCAATCGAAGAAGGTAGTTTAGTACCAATGAGAGTTCCAGTATTAACAATATACAATACACATCCAGATTTCTATTGGATTACAAACTACTTAGAAACAGTTATTTCTAACTTGTTATGGAAACCAATGACTTCTGCAACTATTGCACATGCTTACCGTAAATTATTTACATCATGGCAAGAAAAAACTGATGCTGAAAAAGGTTGGTTCGTAGATTGGCAAGCACATGATTTCTCAATGAGAGGTCTAGATTCTATTGATGCTACTATTAGTTCAGGGTTAGGTCACTTAACAAGTTTCTCTGGTTCTGACAGTTTACCAGCAATCTTTGGTGCCCGTAAATTCTACAATGAAGAAGGATTTGTATCAGGTTCTGTGAATGCAACTGAACACTCAGTAATGTGTGCTGGATCTAAAGAAGATGAGGTTGGAACATTTAGAAACTTAATGGAAACATATCCAACAGGAATTCTTTCAATCGTATCAGATACTTGGGACTTATGGAAAGTTTGTACTGAACATATTGTTACTCTTAAAGAAGAGATTTTAGCAAGAGATGGTAAAGTAGTTATTAGACCTGACTCTGGTGATCCAGTCGATATTATCTGTGGTAGTGTAAATCCAGCATACAGAACAGGAATCGCTGGTAAAAATAGAACTAATTGGTCACCAGAAGAGAAAGGAGTTATTGAATTACTTTGGGACGTATTTGGTGGAACTATCAACGAACAAGGTTACAAAGTTTTAGATTCTCACATTGGAGCAATTTACGGAGATTCAATCACATTAGATCGTGCTGAACAAATCTTCACAAGATTAGAAGCAAAAGGTTTTGCAAGTACAAACATTGTTTTAGGAGTTGGAAGTTTCACGTACCAATTCAATACTAGAGATACTTTCGGTTTTGCAATGAAAGCAACTTATGTTGAAGTAAATGGCGAAGGTCGCGAAATCTTTAAAGATCCAATCACTGACGATGGAATTAAAAAATCTGCTAAAGGTTTATTAAGAGTTGCAGGAGATGAAACTTGTATGTTGTTAGAAGATCAATGTACATGGGAGCATGAAGCAAGTGGAAAACTTCAAACTATCTATAGAGATGGTCAATTTGAAAACCAAACTACTCTTACGGAAATTAGAGAACGTTTAAAATTGGCATAATATGAAAAAGGTTAAAATTGACCAAAGTAAAATTATTAAAACAAAGCCAATAATGCTAAAAGAAAGCTTGGACATCAAATCCTCTCTATTAATACTAATCTTTGCAGCACTTGTAACCTTTTTGGTTACAAGCTGTGAAGGTAATATACAAGTTTCAACTAAACCAGATTCAAATCGAACGGAACTTGATAATACTTCGGAATACTACGACCAACATTATAAAGTTTATACCTTTGAGGGTTGTGAATATATTGTAATTAATAGTGGAAGCAGTAAATGGGGCTCACATAAAGGAAATTGTAAAAATCCAATACATAAAGAAAATGGAAGTAATTAAACCAGAACCAAAAAATGCATATTATAACGATAAACATGTTAAAATATTCTTAGCAGGTTCTATTGAAATGGGAAAGGCCGAAGATTGGCAAGCAGTAATTCCTGAATTATTTAAAGACCGACAAAACTTAGTCTTTTTTAATCCTCGTAGAGATGATTGGGATAGTTCATGGGAACAAACTGAATCAAATCCACAATTTAACTATCAAGTAAATTGGGAATTAAATTATCTTGATAAATCAGATATTATTTTCATGTACTTTTCACCAGACACAAAGAGTCCAATAAGTCTATTAGAACTTGGATTATATGCAGAAAGTGGCAAAATGATTGTATGTTGTCCTGATGCATTTTATAGAAAAGGTAATGTAGATATTGTTTGTAGTAAATTTAATATTCCAGTATATAATAATATGGAATCTGCAATTGGTAGATTAAGAACAGAATTAAAAGACATATAAATATGAGCAAATCACTAGGACTTATAAATTACGAAGGAGATTGTCTTAAATTAGTTAAAGACAATAGCACACTTCACGTAAAAGATCAATATGGTCAAATTGTAATGCAGAACGCTACAGTAGAAAATGTATATGAATTCGTAACTGGAAACGTCGATATCGTTGATAGTAAAGGTAAAGCTTGGCACTTTCCATCAGAACATAAAGAAGCAGTGCCTTCTCTTTTTAAATTACATGAATTTCTTAAAGATATTAACATCAAAATCTGTAAATGTTCGTAACTTTATAAAAATAATTAGCCAAACATTTTTTTGTTTGGCTTTTTTTGTGTATATTAGCCTTATAATTAAAACACTAATAAATATGACAAATTTTAAAAAACTTACGAAATCAGAAGTTGATGCTTCAGGAACATCATTAAGCGGTTATTTACACAACACTACATATCATCAATTATGTGAAGCATTTGGTGAACCAACATATTTGCCAGAAGATAGTGGAGATGGTAAGGTTAATTTTGAATGGGTTTTTGAATTCAATGGTGATATTTTTACAGTGTATGATTGGAAAACTTACGATAAAGAATATACTATGAATCAATTAACTACGTGGAATATCGGTAGTAAAGCATATTATGGAGAATTTAGCGATCATATTGAATCTATTTTAAAATCAACAAAATAATGGACTATAAAAATTATACTATTGAACAAAATGAAAATTACTGGCCTCAATTTCCTGAATCTAAATTTGTTTTTAGTAGCAATACAGATTGCGATGAAACAATGGGATGTGGCAGTAGTATAGAGGATTGTATAGAACAAATCGAAGAAAGATTAGAACAATAATATATGAGAATAACATTAATTTCAGATACTCACACAAAACATGATGAGTTATCTTACGACCCTAAAGATCTCCCAGGAGGAGACTTATTAATCCATGCTGGAGACTTAATGAATTCTGGTAGAAATCCAATGGATATTACAAGTTTTTGTAAATGGTTTGATGGCTTAGAACAATATGATACAAAAGTATTCATTGCTGGAAATCATGACAGAATGTTTGAAAATCTTCCGGAACAGGCGAGCGAGATTTATACTTCTTATAAGAACATTACATATCTTCAAGATGAAAGATTAGATCTATGGGACGAAGATGACCAACAACTGGTTATTTATGGTTCACCATGGCAACCTTGGTTTTACGATTGGGCTTTTAACCTACCAAAGGGCGGACCTGGTTTAATGGCAAAATGGGAAGCAATTCCTAAAGACACAGATATTTTAATTACGCATGGACCGCCGCAAGACCATCTAGATATAAGTGGACCGCCTTATAATGAACCACATTTAGGATGTGCTTTATTAAGAGAGAAGGTTGACGAACAACCACCAAAGATTCATGTATTTGGACATATTCATGGTGGTTATGGTTACAAATTCCATAATGGTACTCACTTCTTTAATGCTTCTATCTTAAACGAAAGATATGAATATGTGAATAAGCCAGTAACGTTTGATTGGGATCCTGAAACTAATGAAATAACTTTTATATAATTAACATGAAACAGAAAAGCAAATTTGAATTTAAAGACAATAGAACGTTTAGCGAAAAAGCTAAGGCATTTGCAAAGATGTTACTATATTGTGTAATATTTTGGCGAGGACGTTCTAAAGGAATGATTCACACATCGAACATTAGATTCAAAGATGTTTGGGCTGTTTTCTTTCCAAAAGACTTTGGTCAAAAATATAGATACTTAGGTACCAGTGTATGGCGAGAAGATAGCGAATATTATAAAGCTTTGTTTCCATTAGTGCTTGCATTAGATTATGAAGCTAAACCAAAATGGTGTCCAAGATGGTTCTTAAGATTCTTACACTTATTTGGTAGTGATAATTCAGTAGTTAGAGTTAGAAATCGCAGATTACATAATTTATCAAAGAAACTTACAGGTGGTATTATGTTTGTCGATTGGAAAACTAAATGGACTAATTATGATTTAAGAATTAGTATTTGGGCACCAGATCATTTACAAGAATTGGCACAAGCAATTGAAGAGAGATTTTATAGTCGAGGTAGACAAACTGAATTGAGAGATCAAATCATAGCAATAGATCCAACTGCAAATCCAATTTGGGGTAGCATTTCAAGATTAGAGAAAGAATTAGAAAAATTACAAGATAAACAGTAATCAATTTAACAGTATAACTAAAAAAAACAAGATGGCTAAACAAGCAAAAATTACAACAAGGGCATACATCGAAATGATTTCAAAGGATTATCAATTCGATAAGAACCACGAAAATTATTTAGGATTTATTAATATAGATCCACAAGATGCAATTGAACTTGGAACTGATTATTCAGACACAGCTATTCAAATAGCAATGAATCCTAATCAGTTTGAAGCCATCTTTAATGAATATGGCTTAAGTATACAAAGTGCTCACGAAAGTGAACTTATTATTGAAGAACTAAACTAAGAAAAATGAAACGTATAGTCCACTTCTTTAAAAGAACTTTTCTAAAAGCAAAAATTAAAGTTAAAAAAACCTTTGATCCTGTTGCGTATTCTAGTAGAAAACTAGATCCTACACAACAAAAGGCAAGAACAATTTGTATGAGACTCTTAAATGATCCTGATTCAGAATTATTATATTCAGGTCCATATTTAGACAGAAGATATGTTAAAAACGGCGATTACTTTATAATCATAGACGAATCAAGTCTTAAAATTGTAAATCACGTTTATAGCTATGATATAGCATTCTATGGTTCACATAATATTAAACTAAAAAGCTTTTTCGATTTAAAATTAAATGGAATAAGATTAGAAATGGAAGATGAAATTATGGAAAACGTTACGCATTCACTAGATAATATTATTAAAAACCTTGATTTAAAAACAAAAAAATGACAAATTTAATAGAATACGCAAATTTGGTTATGACCAAATATCCTCAACTTAAAGAAGAGGTAAAATCATTAGTTCAATTATGTATTGATGAAATTGAAGAAGGAAGTCCAGAATCACATGAAATTCAATTATGTTGGAGTGATATCGAAGAACTTGTAAAAGAGGAAGAGGTTAGTATTTTGTCTAGAAATATATAATTAATGAGCGCCAAACCTAAATTAGATAAATTTCATTATCACGAGATGTTAGACAGATTGCATGTTGTAATGTCTATGACAGACGATCATTTACAACAACATCCAGTAGCAAAAATAGAGTCTGAGATTGGTAAACATATAGATGATGCAGTATCTAGTTTATGGCAAGCATATCAATTAACAGGTAAAATCGAATATGAAAAATTTGACAACAAATGACATACGAAAGATTTTTAAAAGTAATTCTAAGTCTTCAAAAGGAAGACAGAACCATTAACGCACTGTATACAAATGGTGTAGATCTAATTAACTTTGTTGATCCATATCATGAAATTATTTCAGAGTTGATCAAAGAGATATATGGCGAAGAGGGTTACGATTGGTTTAGTTGGTTTTGTAATGATAGTGAATTTGGTCAAAAAGATTGGTCAACTTCTGATTCGTATAAAATAAATGAAGAGGGTAACATGGAAATAGAACATAAAAAGGGTGAAGTTAGATTTGGAGCATGCGACAAAGAAGGTAATCCAATATGTTATTCATTTGAATCATTATATGAATATTTAGAAGAAAATCATAAAACAAAATAATCAATATGAAACTGGTAATTATAGGAGATTCAACATCTGGTGCCAGACTAAAAGATTGCGGTGACGATACGATAGGTTGGGCAGAATATGTCAACGAATATCTAGATACCACTAGATGTATTAGTGAAAATAAATGTATGATTGGTTGGGGTATTCGTGATTTCTTTAATCGCAAAGCTAACGTTCTTGATACGATAATATCCAATCTTAATGAAAATGATATAATGTTAGCATCTTTTGGCACACTAGAAAGATCTCCATTATCAAGAACAGATTTCGGTGGTTTTGGTGCAAGAGGATCATTACCTGGCAAAGACGATAGATTTAAAATAGTATATGACGAACATTATAAAGTAGAATATACAGTATATACGTTTGGTGAATATCTAAGAAGATTAGCTCAAAAGGCTAAAGATAAGGGCATCAAATTATATTTTCTAAGTCAAATACCAAGAAATACATGGGAAGATGGTCACCATAAAAGAACATATTCTATTGAATATGCTAGAATTATGGAAGACATTGCAAATGAAACTAAAGTCGGTTTTCTAGATACAAATGAAATACTGTCAGTGTTTTTAGAAGAGATTGGACAAGATAAAGCAAAAGACTTTTATTCACCTACTGATAAATCACACACAACACCAGAAGGAGCTAAAACATATACTCAGATAATTTTGAATGAACTTAAGAATAAGTATTCAAATGACTTTGATTTCATTAATAAAAATTAAATAACATGGAAGCAGAAAAAGATTACACGGTAAAAGAAGACATGATTTGTCCTATTACAAAAGAACATTGTGATGATGAATGTTGTCCAGTTGGATCAACTTGCAATATGAGCGATATGGATGCTCTAGAATGTGAAAATCTTTCATCTGAACCAGAATTAGACGTATTCGATCAATGGGACGAAGAAAGATCCAGAAAACCTTGGATTATAAGAAAACTTAGATTTATTCCATTATGGTGGGATAATGATGGTAGGTATTTACATACTAATATTAAGAGAGGAATTAAAAGTGTTTGGTATTGGTTACCTATTATTTGGAAAGATCGACATTGGGATTCTCATTATATTTTTGAGATTATGAAGCATAAGATCAAGGCACAATCAAAATATATTGGTGATAGAGATTGGCACACAAGAGCCAAAAGGGATGCTGAAATTATGATGTTATGTGTTCGACTAATGGAAAAGGTTCAAGATGAGTTTTACAGTTCAGAGTATTCTGATTATCATAAAACAAAACATTGGTTTGAAGATGTACCTGGAAAAGAAGGTTTAAGTTCATGGGAATCTCGTTTACTAGAAGAAAACTTTGATGACTTCTTTAAGAAATATCCATTGATACACAAAAGAGTCCTAAAAGGTGAAGGTGTTTTTGGTAGAGATGGTAGAGAAGATGACAAACAAATCATAGCAATGAACATTGGACATATCAACCATAACAGAGCAAGAAAACTACTATTCAAATTGATGGAAGAAAACATTGAAAGATGGTGGGACTAAGAAAGATAATCATAGCAGGTGGTAGAGACTTTAATAATTATCAATTTTTTTTAAATAATATTTGGCCTTTATTAAAAGGTAGTAATCAAATTGAAATAGTAAGTGGATGTGCAAACGGAGCAGATAAAATAGGTGAGAAATTTGCAGAATCTTTTGGATTACCTATTTCTAGATTTCCTGCAAATTGGAGCAAATATGGTAAATCTGCAGGACCTATTCGTAATTTAGAAATGGCAAAATACGCAGATGAACTGATTGCATTTTGGGATGGTAAAAGTAGTGGTACTAAAAACATGATTGATACTGCAACTAAATTGGGACTTAAAATAAATATATTTACATATAATATTGATACAGTATGATAGGGCTAATAATATTTACAATTGTGTGGATCTTAATTATTCGTGAATTAATTAATGCTCCAGAAATAGACGAAAAAGGAAACCTAATAAAAAACAATAAAATTGAGAAGAAGTAAAACAAACAGTTACCTTGGAGGTGTCTGCGGTGGAATTGCTAAAGCGACCGGAACATCAGCTATAGCATGGAGATTAATATTCCTATTTATACCATATACATTTTGGATATATGTTGCATTGTGGATAGGACTATTAGAAGAAGATTAATTCACATAGTATTGAAACAAACCAGAACAGCCCAGTATAACATATATAATAAATAAACAAATATAAAACATGGAAACATTAGCACAAATTCAAGAAGTATTAAACGCAGTTCAAGCTGACGCAACTAAATTCTTCGAAAACGGAAACAAAGCAGCTGGAACAAGAGTTCGTAAAGCTATGCAAGAAATTAAAAACTTGGCGCAAGTTGTTAGAACAGAAGTATCTGAGAAAAACAACGCTTAATTAAATCTTAAAAAACTGTTCGAGTAGGCATTAAGACTTATTCACTCTAATGCTAAAGTGGTGGACGCCATATATACGATAAAGGTTACTAATCAACACATACCAGAATGGTTCTGATACTGAACTTGAGATTAGAGCGGTTAGATCCCGAAGTGATATGAGTTTTAAATGGAATAAGCTAGTTTCTCACATCGCTAAAATTTAAAAGATATATAATATCATGGGGGTGTAGCTCAGTTGGCTAGAGCATCTGCCTTGCACGCAGAGGGTCGCAGGTTCGATTCCTGTCACCTCCACTAAAGAAGACTCATCATATGATGGGTCTTTTTGGTTTAAAGAACAATTGTTCGTAACTTTATGAAAATAATCAGCCAAATATTTTTTAGTTTGGCTTTTTTTGTGTATATTAGCTCTATAATTAAAAGATAATCATTATGGAAAATTCAATTAAAGTAGGTTACGATTCTCAAACAAGTTTATATGTAGTTAAAACTATCTATAACAGAGCTCTTATTGTTAACGGTAGACCATTAGTAGATGCCTTAAGAGGTACTTCAAATGGCGCAGATCTTATTACTATTTCTGAAAAACCAGAAACTATTACATATAAAACAACTTCTAGAAAGTTAATTGGTTATGACAATACTGAAGACATGACTACGATTAGTGTAAGTGAATATAATAAACTTAGACAAGTAGTAATCGATTCTAGGTTATACCTTGATGAAGATGCTGACGAGGATGATGAATTTACTTACAAAACATTAGAAGACGAGGTATTTGCTGTAAGATTCTTTAGAACATATAAACCTATTTACGAAACAGTTGAAGAGGTTCATAGTATGGAAATCGAGATTATCGAATATCCAGTAAGTGCATACAAAAATATTGTACCTTTGCACTCAATGGATGCTAAACATATTCTTGAAACCAATTGTAAATTTACACCAAACAATAACGAATTATTCTTTGAAATTTGTGAAAGTTATGGAATTGACAGAAGTAGAATTGAAATTCCTACGCACTCTGGTTTGAGATTTGTTAAAATCGATAATAGTTATGTATCTGGAATGGAAGATTTTGAAAAATCAGCAAGTCTTTCAGTTATCAATACTTATGATAAATGTATCGAAAGAATGAATGATAATCGTAAGAAATTAGATGACTTAATTAGTTTCCACTTGGCAAAACAATCTCAAAAGAAATTGGACAATGCAACAGTTGGAAATCTATTGGCTCAATTAAAAATCTTACAAAATTCAGTTTATGGATTAGATGTTAAAGCAAAAGAACATAATTCACAAAGAGCAATTTCAAACAAAATTGCAGAATTGATCAATACCTATAAAGAACACGCATAATGAAAGAGACAAAGAAGATCAAATTAGAAAAAATTAATATAACATTACAAGAATGGTTTGATGCATTAAAAGTGCCTGCACCATATCGTAATAAAAAGAAGTATTATCGTAAAGATAAACATAAAAGCGACAAAGATAAAGATTGTTCGTAACTTTATTAAAATATATTTTTTTATGTCAAAGATTATATGTATATTTACCCTATAACAATTAAAAACAATTAAAAATGAAAAAATTATTCATTATAGCTATTGCAGCTATTTCACTAGCATCTTGTACAGAAAATCAAAGAGCTAGATCATTCGGTGGAACTGAGGTTATTAACCTAGAAGCAGGTACACGTGTAGTAAATGTTACTTGGAAAGGCAAGGATGCAAGTCTTTGGATCTTGACCAAAAAAGACACTACTAAAGCAACTACTTATTACTTTACTGAGAAATCTGGTTTTGGGGTAATGGAAGGTCAAGTAATTATTAATGAAAAATAATTAAACACCTTAAGTAAACTTTTTACAATTAATAAGTATAAGCTGTATGAATTACAAACATCTATTTAGAGACATTTTAATTATCTTGACAATCGCTATAGCATTATTGCCAGCAGGTGATCAGATCTTTAATCTTATGAGTGCAAAATCAGATTTTGCATATTTTGGACCAATATTATTATTCAGCGTAGGATTTGCTGCTGGATTATTAATCTATGAAAGATGCAAATCAATTATTTACAATTATAAACAATCTGAAGAATGTCAGAAAAAAGCTACTGGGAAATCCAGCAAGAGCAAAGAGAACAAGAAAAATTAAATCAACAATTAAAAATTAAAAAAATGGTAAAGAAAATTTTAATCGGAGTAGTAGCGTTTATCGCTTTAGTAGTAGTATTTCAATCATGTGAGCGTATTGACGCAGGACACGTAGGAGTAAAAGTTAATTTGTATGGAAGCGGAAAAGGTGTTGATGATGTGACAGAATGCACAGGTATGGTATTCTATAATCCTATCACAACTAAGATTTATGAGTTTCCAACGTATATTCAGCACAAAGAGTACAAGAAAACTGAAGAAATTGACAATTCATTTATCGTAAACTCAAAAGATGGTTCAGAGTTTCAAGTATCACCTATCATGAACTACTCAGTTAAACGTGAAAAGGTACCTGCAATCTTCGCTAAATATCGTAGATCCTTACCAGAAATCGAAGAAGGTTTCTTAAAGACTGCAGTATATGATGCATTCCGTTTAGCTACTAATAAATATACAGCAGACGAGTTAATTTCTAATAGAGCAGTTTTTGAAGTAGAAGTACGTAGATTGTTAGAAGGCCAACTATTACAAGAAGGATTTATTATTAATCAGTTTACATCAAACTTAATTTATCCTGAAACATTTAAACGATCAATTGAAGCTAAGAATAATGCAGTACAGTCAGCACTGAGAGCAGAAAATGAAGTTAAAACAGCAGAAGCACAAGCTAAAATTAAAGTTGCAACTGCAAATGGTAATGCATCTGCAATGTTAGCATCTGCAAGAGCTGAGGCTGAGGCAAATAGTTTAAAACAAAAAACTATCACACCAATGTTACTTCAACTTGAGTGGATCAATAAATGGAACGGTAAATTACCAACTACAATGTTAGGTGATAAATCGACTTCTATGATCGGTATTAAATAAACCAAACAAACAACAAACCTAAGGGCACTAATTTAGTGCCCTTTTTTTAGTTAGATAAATATCTAAAACAATTATATCATGTCTTTCGATTTAACTTCAAAACCTAATCAGGTATTTTATTATCAAGTGGGTTCTGTTACTACAACAATTCCATGGGGTAGACCTTCTTTTGAAAAGATAACAAGATTTTTTCAAGATGAATCAATTTCTCATTTACTTGAAAAATATAATGTGTACCTTACTGGAGGATGTTTATGGGATTTTAATACATGGGATATTGATCTAATATTGATACATGATTGGAATCAATTAACAGATTGGAATCTAATCGAACAAGATATAAATACTTTACATGATGTTGCTTTAAATAAACATCATATATTAGTAGATCTTACGATTTTTGATAAAATTGATCATTCGTTCAGATTTCCAACAAAAAGTGAATTAATAGAATACAATAAAGGAAAGGATGAATCGGAATATGTGTGCGAAAGAAGTCCAACTGAAAGTGCAATTTTTATAAAAATAGGTTATGTTAAAAAGCAAGTAGGTGAAATAATACAGGAAACTAATCTAAATATAAACAAAAGAAAAAAGATACTTACTGAAAACTATCTTTATGAAATTGATGCAAGGAACACACCGCATGCTAATAAGATTGCACAGAAGTTATTAAAGTTTGATGAATCTGGTAAATTTATTCATCATTTGCATTACAAAGAATTTTTATCTATGAATGCAGACACTTTTTACAATATACAGAATAAAAGAATATTTTGAAACATTTCAATAATACCTCATATAAAACTAAACATTAGTCATGAATATACAAATTTGGATACAAGAAGAAGCTATTGAAAGCCTTATTAAAATTAGCTCTGAAAAATATCAAGGTGATGCTGAACAAGCTTTTGAAGATTCAGTAGAATACACTAAGGTATTAACAATGGAAGGTCAGGTTGCTATTAATATGTCATTGGACACATTTATTAGATTAACAGACAATGAATTATTAACAGAATGGTCATTACAATATTAAAACATGGAAATTAAAGAACAAATCAAAACAGGAAGAGTATTAGTAGATTTTTACGCACCATGGTGTGGACCATGTAGAGTCTTAGGTAAAACTCTAGAAAAATATGAAACTGAAATTACTGATGTAAAAGTAGTTAAAGTAAATGTTGATGAACATCAAACATTATCAGCAGAATACAATATCAGATCAATACCTGCATTATTGTACATGGAAGATGGTCAAGTAATTGACAGAACGATGGGTACAAAAAGCATGGATCAATTAAAAGAATTTACTAAAATCAATTAATATGTGGAAATCATTTTTAAGTACATTTTCTTATTGGCGAGAACTCTCCAAAGATGTTAGAATATGGTGGATCTTTCGTAGAACTGCAAATCAATATAAAGACCAATTAAATAAAGATTTTCAATTGAGAGTCGATTGGTTAGGAAGAATTTATGGTGTTGTTAATTTACCAGAAGAAGTACAAACAGCTTCAGGTGAAATTCAACAGGCTTATGTTCTTAATAAGATTTCAACTTATGGTAACTATATGTTACAAATTGGTTTAGCAGATATGGTATATCCACAAATTCAAAAACTACCACAATCAGCATCATACTTGGTTATATTATGGCCAGTTTTTGATGAACTTGCACTATTGCCTATTCTTGGTAATATTTTAAAATCAGCAATAGTAGGAACTTTATTATTCTTCATTTATAAATTTATCTTTGTTAATTCAGATTTATGGATTGCATTATGGGATAAATTTACACATGTAATCTTAAGTTAATTGGATCAGTATAAAATAGTACGAGTTCATGAAGATGGTCTTAGATTTTATCAAGTTACCGAAGGCGAAACAGTAATAGCTAAATTACCATCTGTTACTACAGTTTTAGGTCAAACTAAAGATCAATCTGGATTGGACAAATGGCGTCAAAAGGTAGGTGAAGCAGAAGCTGATCGAATATCAACATTATCTATGAATAGAGGTACTATTATGCACAGGCTCATAGAACTGTATAAAGGTACTTCTGGCGATGCTGCTCAAAGGCTTATTGTTCTTAAAGATTTAGCAAAAGAAGATGATGAGTGTAACCAATTCAGCTCTGAAGAGAATGGTGCCTTATACTTAACAGAAGCTTGGAAATTCTTTTATAAATTCTACTTTAATAGTTCAGATTATTTTGACAGAGTTAAAAAAGTATTAGAAGCTGAAACATTCTTATGGACTACAAAGGCAGGTGGATGGGCAGGAACAGTAGATAATATATCTGAAATGACAGATAATTTGATTAAGATTATAGACTACAAGAATTCACGTAAACCAAAACAAGAACATTGGATCCAAGATTATTTCATTCAAACCGGTGCTTATTTTATTGCATATTGGGATAGAACAGGCATTAAGGCAGATGGAGCAGAAATTTGGATTGCAAACGAAGAAGATAATTTACCACAATGTTTCTCATTAACACAACAAGATTTGGAATTCTATTCAAAGGAATTCATGAGAAGACGAAAAATGTTTAAAGAAAAATTTAATATATGAAAGCAAATAAGAAATTCTTATACAACTATTTAAATGCTTATAGTCCAGTTGGACAAGAAAGCGAAGGTCAAAAGATTTGGGTTGATTATATCAGACCAATTGTTGATAGCGTAAAACAAGATGCATATGGTACTGCATATGGTGTACTACATGGATCACAACCATCATTAACACATAGAATGGGTATACCATATAAAGTAGTTATTGAAGCACATTGTGATGAAATTGCATGGATCATTACCAATATTGAAAAAACTGGAATGATTAGAGTTAAAAGACATGGCGGTTCAGATAACATGATTGCACCTTCAAAAACTGTAATGATTCATACACACGATGGTAAAAAAGTTAGAGGTCTTTTTGGTTGGCCAGCAATTCATACTAGAGATTCATACACAGAAATGGGTTATGAACAACATGAATTATGGGTAGATTGTGGATTAGCTAACAAAGAAGCAGTGATTGAAGCTGGTATTGAGATTGGAAATCTAATTACGTTTGATACACAATTAGAAGAGATCGGGGACTATTATGTTGGAAGATCATTAGATAATAAGATTGGTGGTTACATTATAGCAGAAGCATTAAGAACTATAAAAGAGAATAGTATTAAACTACCTTATGATTTATATGTTGTTAATTCTGTACAAGAAGAAGTTGGATTACATGGAGCAAAAAAGATTGCCAAAGAATTAAAGGCAGATCTTGCATTAGTACATGATGTATGTCACAATACTAATACTCCTAAAATTGACAAAGCAAAAGATGGAGATAATAAAGGTGGAGAAGGTCCATGTTTAGAATACACTGCACAAAATCACAGAGACATTAATAAAATGTTAAGAGAAGTTGCAAAAACCAACGATATTCCAGTTCAATTAACAGTAGGTTCAATGGGTAACGATACCATGGCATTCTTTATGGAAAATACACCAACTGCAATCTTGGCAACTCCACTTAAATATATGCACACCACTGTTGAAATGGCACATAAAGATGATGTTGAAGCGTGTATTAAACTATTCATTGAATTCTTAAAAGCATTGACAATCGAAAAAATTGACACAATAAATAAAACAAATATATAAATAAAACATAAAATCATGAACAAATTTAATCAATTCCTAGAAAATCACGGTACAAAGATTGTATTAGTATTAATATTATTAACTTACATGAAATCATGTAGTATTGATTCTGAAGTTAGCAAGTTAAAAAAAGAAGCTAAAGCGAATCAAGAAATTATCAACACTTTACCAACTTCGAAACAATTACAAATCGAAGGTTTAAAAGTTGAAAAAAGAATGATCCAAGCAACTGATCGTAAAATGTTAGATGTTCAACGTCAAAATGTAATTGAAAAAGAAATAGAAAAATTAAGTAAATAAAAATCATGGCATCCGAAGACAAAACACAGAATTTTAATGAAGATCTTAATAAGATAAACATTACTCCACCGCCATCTAGTATTGAGACACCAAGAGAGGAAACGTCTCAAATTAGTCAAATTCTTTCTGGATGGGGTAATAGGTTTAAAGATGTATTCGGTATGTTAGATGAAGAGACTAAAGAGATTAGTCGCTTACGTTTAATACACTGTAATTCATGTTATATGAGAACTAATAATTCATGTGATCCAAGGAAAGCTATGAAAAATAATATAACTGGTGAAATAGTAAAAGGGTGTGGATGTAATATATCTGCAAAATCTATGTCACCTCATTCTATATGTCCATTGAGTAAATGGGATAAATAAAAACAAAAATTATGAAAGATAAATTAGTAAGAAATTTTGTAGTAGGAACCTTTGTATCATTATACTTATTGGTTTCTGTAATTTCAACAATTCACGTTATTGACTTTTTTGAACTGTCAAATCCATATTGGTTAGCAGTAACTTTAGCAGTTGGATTTGAAGTTGGTGCAGCAGCATCATTAGCATCATTAGTTATATTAAAGAAAATGAATAAAACTCTAGTGTGGGCATTATTCATTACAATTACTTTAATGCAGATGCAAGGTAACATGTATTATGCGTTTGTCAATTTAAAAGATTATACAAATTGGTCACAGTTATTTAATCTAATAGAAGAAGATCCACTATACCAAAAAAGAATTCTAGCATTTGTTTCTGGAGCTATTTTACCATTAATTGCATTAGGATTTATTAAATCACTAGTCGATTATATTAAACCAGAAGAGGATGAACAAGAAGCATTAACTGATGGCACATTAGGTGAAAACATGGAAATGCCTCATGGATTTGATAAAACACCATCTGAAGAATATTTTGAAGATATTGAAGATATAACTCAACCAACTGAAGAAGAACTAGCAGAATTTCTTACTGAAATGATGAAGAATGACCAAGAAGATGGACTATATGATGATTGGGATAACACATTAATGGATGGATTAGAAGATGAAGAATTTTTACATTTAATACAAGACGAGACTATAAAAGAAACTCCACAGGAAAAACCATGGTGGGAAGGACCAGAAGGTATTAAAGGTACAAATGGACCAAATGATGAATTTGATGGTTTAACAATGGGTCAAATTGAATCAACACCAGAAAAAGAGAATATGCTAGATATTCTTGAATTAGAAATTGATGATGAGAATGTAAATCCTACATCAGTCGGTTCAATAGTACAAAAAATGTCTACACCACATTTACCAAAAAACGAAGATCAACCTAAAAGCGAAGACCAACTTTGGAATGAAGCCATGGCTAAAAAAGCTAAAGAAGACATGGAAGCTTTTATAAAAAATAAAAATGCTAACAAATAGACTTAAGATCAATATTGAAGATCTTTATATTTCAAAGCCTTTAGAGAAAGAAACTTTCCTCAAAGTTATTAATGAGCATCATAACACAATTCATTCGTTATACTTAATAGCGAATGAATTGAAGGCTATGCACTATTTCCTTTCATTAGAAGATCATCCATTATATGACATAAGTGCGTATATTAGTGTCCAACATGGATATTGTGGTAAAGCAAAACAACAAATCAGTGTTGTTAAATCAATGAATGATAAGCACAAACAAAGACCACTATTTTCAATTTCTTACAAGATAATACTAAAAGAGAATGTCAAGGAAGTATTTTCTTTTAGGCATGTATGCTCTAGTAAAAAAGAAATATATACATTAATCGATAAATTTCATAAAAAAACAGAAGAATTATGCAAAGCAAATACATTTTAAAATTAGGCCAAACAGGTGATCTAGTAAGAATTCTTCAAGAACTGTTAGATCTTAAAGTAGATGGAGAATTTGGTAATGATACTAATAACGCTGTAATTAAATTTCAAAAAGCTAATGGATTAAAAGCAGATGGTACAGTAGGACCATTAACTTGGAAAGCCCTTAAATATAATCCGCTCGAGTTAGATGCTGATACTGATGTTACTACTGGTGCAACATGGATTCAACAACATCTTTTACCAGAAGGTGAATACATTAAAGAAACTACCCACAAAGAATGGATATTTTTACATCATACTGCTGGCAGACATAATCCTAAAGATACAATTGATCAATGGGCAAAAGACCAAAGAGGTAGAATAGGAACACACTATGTTATTGGTGGAATTCCATCAACAGTAGACATAAATAAACTAACAGAAAAAGAATCTGAATGGGATGGTAAAATTTTACAAGCCATTAAAGATGAATATTGGGGTTATCATTTAGGTGCTGTTAAATCTTCAAAAATGCATAAAGGTTCTATTAGTATAGAAATCTGTTCTGCAGGGTGTTTAACAGAAAAAGATGGTAAATATTACACATGGTATGGTGCTCAAGTTCATGAATCACAAGTTGCAAGATTAGACTCTGAATATAGGGGTTTTAAATATTATCATAAATATTCACCAGAACAAATTAAAGCTACTAAAGCATTATTGTTATTAATAGCAGATAAGCATGGTATTAATTTAAAATCAGGTATAGTTGAAAAATTAAATAGTTCAACAAAACCAGGTATTTCTCAATATTATCCAGTTCCTGGCAATCCTAATGCATTTGACTATAACGAAGATGCAAATCTAGGAAAGATCAAAGGTGTATTAACACATGGTCAAGTTAGAAAGGATAAATCAGATGTATTTCCACAACAAGAATTAATTACAATGTTATTGAGTTTATAATTAATCCTCAATATAAACTATTAGTATAAATTTGGTATAAGTATTAAACTATTTAAAAATGTCAGAACAAACAACACAAGAAAAACCACAAGTTTCACCTTTCGAAGAAGTGAAAACGATGACGGATGTCCAAGCACTTAACATTTTAATCCAAGCAGCAAACGCAGCTCAAGGTGCAGGTGTACTAAGTGTAAGAGATTCAGTATTTGTTGCAGCTGCAGCAGAATTATTAACAAAACCTTTCACAGATAAAAAAGCCAAATAATGAAAATCGAGGTATCAAACGGAGAGATTATTGATAAATTTACTATTTTAGAAATCAAACTTAAAGAGATTTCTGATCCTGAAAAATTAGCAAACATTCAAAAAGAGTATGATTCACTTAAATCTGTAGTAGATCACATCTACAATGAAGCTGATGACTATCGCGAATTAGATGTATTACATAAAGATTTATTTAATGTAAATAAAACCCTTTGGAATATTGAAGATATGATTCGTGAATGTGAACGTCGAGAATCATTTGGTGAAGACTTCATTGAATTGGCAAGATCAGTGTATTACACAAATGATGACAGATCTGATGTCAAGAAAAAAATCAATTTGTTAACAGGATCTTTATTCGTAGAAGAGAAATCCTATGAAGAATATTAATACATGTCAAATCAAGTTGCGATATGTATAGATACACCTGCATTAGGTGACACGATAGCAGCAATTCCTACACTTAGGAAGTTAGCTAAAGCGTGCGAGTCACAACTTATAGTATTTTCTAGTAAACCTTTCTTATTTGAGGGTCATCCATTTGTGTCAAAGGCATTAAAGTTGGATGACCCTCTTAGATATGACCCCGATATAAAGGTTTATCGTACATTTATGCCAATCGTTGGCAAAGCATATGATCTAAGAGGTGAACAAGTAGAATTCAGATCTTCTAATATGGATATTAGACAGTTTCATGCAGTTTCATTAGGGTTTAGTTTAACTCAAGATGAAATGGAAATGGATTTGTATATTGAACGTGAAAGAAATCTTGGATTTGAAAACTATGTTATAATACATCCTACTTATACTTGGGCAAGTAGAACATGGGATCAAGATAAATGGCAAGAACTTGTTGATAGGTTAAATGATAGAGGTATTCCAGTAGTTGCAGTTGGACGAGATTCTCATGAATTCGGTACATTCTCAGTAGACAAACCAGTAATGGATTTGAATATAAAACTTGGAGTTAACTTACTTAATGATCCAACAAATGATCCAGCTGAATTAAGATGGATGATGAATAATAAAGCTAGAGCTATAGTAACTATGGATTCTGGTTTATTGCATATTGCAGGAACTACTGATGTAAATATTATTCAATTAGGTAGTTCAATAGATCCAAAATTAAGAGCACCTTATAGAAAGGGTTCACAAGATTATAAATACAAATATATTGGTGGAAGTTGCGATATTTTCTGTTCTAGTAATATGAAATACAATATTAAAGAACATGGAACGATTCAAGCTATTCCGCCACAATTATATTGTTTAGAATATAAACCAACATTTGAATGTCATCCTACTGTGGATAAAACATTCGATGCAGTTATAGATTTGTATAATGACTTATTAGTAGACAATGTCTATATGAAACCTAACACTAAAGAAATGACAAACAAAACTAAATTACTATTCTTAGCACCGCATTTAAGTACAGGAGGCATGCCTCAATTTGTCTTAAAGAGAGTCGAAGCTATGTTAGATGTAAAAGAATATGAAATTCACTTAGTAGAGTATACTCAATACAGTGATATTTACAATGTACAAAGAGATCAACTTATAGAAAAATTAGGTGCTAGATTTCATTCATTAGGATTCTTAAATTCAATAGACATCACTGAACGAGGTGAAAAACTAAAGGCAAAGATTTTAGAAATAAATCCAGATATAATTCATATTGATGAATGTCCAGAATCATTTGATGGATTTAATAAAATTGATCAAAGTGCAATGGAATGGCTTTACAATAAACAATGGAAGATTGTAGAAACATCTCACAATATTTGGTTTGATCCAAACGATAAGATCAATGATCCAGATATGTATATGATGTGTACTCCATATCATTTAGAAACTTTTGGAAATAGAGATGGTTTAAAATCAGTCGTAGAATATCCTATATTAAATCAGAAACCTTCAGCATTTGATAAAGCAAAATCAAGAGCTAAATTAGGTTTATCTATTGATAAGACTCACATATTAAATGTAGGTCTTTGGACGCAAGGCAAGAATCAAGCAGAAGGTGTTGATATTGCCAGAATGGTTGAAGCTCAATTCCCTGGAAAGTATCACTTTCATTTCGTGGGTAATCAAGCAGAAAACTTTGAACAATATTGGGGACCAATTATGAAGAAGTTGCCAAGTAATGTTACTGTGTGGGGTGAGAGAAACGACGTTGATGTCTTTATGAGTGCATGTGACGCATTTATGTTTAACTCAACATGGGAGTGTAGTCCACTCGCACTACGTGAAGCAATCGGTCATGGTCTAATCACATTCTCCAGGGACTTAGAGCAATATAAGGACATGTTTACACCTTACATTGTCCCATTCACAAATGATCTCCATGGAAATGTTGACCAATTAATCAAAACACTCAAATCATCCGAGGCACAAGGAAAAAATATCCCAGCTGATGATCTAAAACGTTTCACCGATCAACATATCCAATGGTACCAATCAGTTCTAGATACCAAACGAGGTCCTCAAAAGCCACCGACACACAAATTGCCTAGTTGGACATTAGAGTATCACGATGGTCCGAAATTAACGATCAAGTCAACTGGAAGTGGTCAATTACGGGCCGAGTTCTACGATCATGAGGATCTAGTCTGGAACGCAACAGACTTACAGGCCGGAAACTGGTACAAGCCCGCAAGAAATTGGTGGACTCAGTGGACTGTCAAGATTTACAATAATGATCAACTAGTCCATTCAGAGACCCTGAGTCTTGAAGGCCGAGAACTAACAGTGGAAATGGCGAGCTCATCACTCGGAGACACTCTAAGCTTTATGGGACAGCTACATACAGTGATAGACACACACAAGCTTACACGATTATATGTGAAGACACACAAACCCTGGCTGTTTGACAAACTGTGGTATAGTAAACAAGGCATAGACATCATTGACTGGTCAGTGCCTCATAAGGGTGCGCTAATTACACTCGGAGTCTTTTACACCATGGAAGAACCATGGAAACGTGCAGAACATAAATACGACTGGAGACAAATACCCCTGGGGAAAATCGCCTCAGATCGCTTAGGTACCGAATACATAGAACAAAGACCTCAACTAGCGCGCGAATTCTTGATCAAGTCTGGTGCAAAAAAACGCTCCATAGTCATCGCTACCCAGAGTACAGCGCAAGCCAAGTACTGGAATAATCCAACTGGATGGCAAGAAACTATTGACTGGTGTAATAGTAAAGACATTAGTGTGTACCATGCTAGTAAAGAAGGTAGTCAATTAAAAGGGATTAAACAATTGCCAGAAGAGCTTGCATTAGTGGCTGGAGCTATTAATGAAGCAGAGCTGTTTATTGGAATTTCCTCTGGCTTGTCTTGGTTCGCTTGGGCACTTGGAGCTAAAGTAATTATTATTAGTGGCTTTACAGATCCTTATGTAGAATTTGAATCAGCTATCTATGTTAATAATCATCAAGTATGTCATGGTTGTTGGGGTTGGGATACGTTTGACAAAGGTGATTGGAATTGGTGTCCTTCATGGAAAGGCACACATCGCCAATTTGAATGTACTAAAACAATAGGAGCTGATAGAGTTATATCAGTTATAAACAAAGAATTATATGGAGAATAGAAAAGCTGTAGTTACAGGTGGAGCTGGTTTTATCGGCTCATATCTGGTTAAAGAACTATTAAATAATGGATGGTCAGTAACTGTACTTGATAATTTTAGTACTGGATCAATGGACAATTTAGAACCACATCCAAACCTAATTATCGAAGCCATAGATATTAATACTGGTAAATTACCAACCCATAAATTTGATACTCTATTTCATTTGGCTGCACCAATTAGTGTACCTGAAAGTATAGAATTGCCAATGAAATATTGGACAGGTATATGTGTTGCAAGTCGTAGAGTCATGAGTTGGGCTTATGAAATGGGAGCTACTTCAATGGTAGCTGCATCTACTGCTGCAATCTATGGTGATTCAGAACAAGTACCATTAAAAGAGAGTGATACACCCAATCCAATGAGTCCTTATGCAGAATTTAAATTGGAAATGGAACACATGATGATGAGTTATAATAAACCTCAGTTTAAGTGTAGTGCATTAAGATTTTTTAATGTCTTTGGTGAAGGGCAAAGATCTACTGGTGGATACCGAAGTGCAGTGCCTATTTTCTTACAACAATACGAATCTTATCAACCTATTACAGTAACTGGTGATGGATCTCAAACCAGAGATTGGATTTATGTTAAAGATGTAGTTGCAGCTATTATAATGAGTAGTCAAGCTGAATTTAAGACTAAGATGCCAATTTATAATGTTGGATCTGGTGCAGAAACACAAGTTATTGAAGTAGCTGAAGCATTTGGTGGTGAGATAGTTCATTTAGAAAAAAGAGAGGAACCTATGCGTTCTGTTGCAGATATTCGCAAAATTACTAAAGAATTAAATTGGAAACCTGAAACAAACCTGCTATCTTGGATAAAATCAATTAAATGAAACTAATAAAAAACATAATTGCAATAACGCTTCTAATATTATTGTTAATTACAAATGCTAGTGCACAAAACGGTCTTGAAAATGTTAAAATAAAAACAAGTATATTTGAAATTGAATATTCTCAGAGATTTCAACAACCTTTAGTTGTTAAATATAAAGTTCAATGCCCAACTGGTGATGAAGAAAGAGATGGTATGGCATTTAAGAAATGGATAGGTGTTGTAACAAGTGACGATGACGATTACATTGATAATGTATGGGACAAAGGTCATATGGCACCAGCAGGTGCATTTACATGTAATATAACTAACTTACGAAATACATTCACTTATTTAAATTGTGCATTACAACATGAATCATTAAATAGAGGACCATGGAAAGAATTAGAACATTTTGAAAAGGATTTATCAAAAGTATTTTCAAATGTAACTATAGAAATTAGAGTACATTTTATAGATAATCCTCAAAATTGGTTAAGTACAGGAGCGTTAGTACCCATAGGATTTACAAAAATAATTAGAGTTAATGGTAATAAATTTGAATTTTACTTCCCAAACATTAACTCAACTGGACACGATTGGGTTGAATATCAAATTAATTAGACGATAACGTATATGCGTTAAAGAAAAATATAAACTCGATATATAAGTTATAAGTGTTTAAATTAAAAACATAAAAACATCATGAGCACTACAGAAAAATTTCTAATGCTATTTTCAGACTTCGAGATGATCGTAGTTGAAAAAACGAATGAGGTAAAAATAGACAAGAGTAATACTCAACATTCGATTGGCAATAATCAAACAAAGAGTGAACTAAAGAAAGTACTTAAGCGATTGACTGAAGAATACAGCAGAGCTAAAAAGTCATTTAAACAAAATAAATTAAGTCGTCAAGAATTATTTGATTTCGAATGGAGATTATTTGAAATACAAGAAGAGATTAAAAGATTAGATGACGAAACTACGGCATAATGAAACACCTAAAAAAATATGATCAATTTATCAACGAGAAATATCTAGACACTAGATATTCAGCTGGTCTTGCGATTGTATATGATGGTAAAATTTTGTTAGGACAATCTAGAGGCCGAAAAGAAGGAACTGGTTATGGTATATCTAAAGGTGGTATTGAAGAAGGTGAATCACATCTAGATGCTGCTATCAGAGAAACTTACGAAGAATTCGGTATTAAAGTTCCTAAATCTTTAATAAGTAAAATTGAACATACATTTGTTTTAACTTCTAGAAAGTATAAGTATAATAAAGTTATTTATTATTTTATAGTTGAAATAAATGATCTGTCTAAAATAGGACTTAAAGATTTAGTGGTACCTAAAAGACAATTACAACTTGAAGAAATTGATAATGCCAGATTTATGGACAAAATTGAAGCTTCACAAGTTATAATGTTAAGTCAACAAGTGGTTCTACAAAATTTAAGTGCAATGGGACTAATATGAAAGAATTAATAGGACAATACATATCAGAATGGGGTTGGATAACTGCAGTGGCTATAATTTCATTTACATTTAAAGACATGATTGCTAATCTAGTTATTGGCATACAGTTTTTATGGGGTAATGATTTTAACGTAGATGATATTGTTTATATTAAAGGCGCTAAGAAAGCTAGAATAGTTAGACAAAATATATACAAAACAACTTTTTATGTTTTTGGACATGAAAGAAAATTCGTAGTACCTAATAATAGACTATGGACTCTAGAAATAGAAAAAGAAATACCAAAAGAAGATGAAACACCTGAAAACTTTCCAATTATTTGAGGATGCTCAAAAAGTAGCTGACCTAAATCACAAAGTTAGAGAACTAGATTTAAAGAAAAGTGATATTAAATCTAAAGCGGTTGAAACTGCAAAAGCAATGAGAAATGAAGAGGATCCATTAAAATCTGAGATATTATCATTAAATGCTCAAAAATTATCTATGCAAGCAGAAATAGCAAAGATTGATATAAAAATTGCTGCTATAAAAATAAAACAAGAGGCTAATAAATAAACATTTTTTAGTTATTGTAGTATAAGTTAAGATGAAACATGTTAAAAATTACACAGATTACCTAAATGAGGTAAATAGAGCTGGAAAACCATATCATGGTTCTAAGATTCTTGTGTTTGATCTTGATGATACATTAGTAATTTCTTCTGCCAAAATTAAGGTTTGCAATAAGAAAACTGGAGAATGCTATTCATTAACTCCAGAAGAATTTAATAGTTATGAAAAGCATGCAGATCATGAATTAAACTTTGATGAATTTAAATCATTAGAGATTATGAAAGCAGGTCAAATGATTGAACATTACTTAGACATATTCAAAGAAGCTTATAAATCACGCATCGCAGTTGGAATTGTTACAGCAAGAGACGATAGAGAAATGATTTATAGATGGTTAAGAGAACATGTTGGATTTAGAATTGACAAAGATCTTATCTTTGCAGTGAATGATTCAGTACATAAATTTAAAGGTA